>Ga0209755_10001832_pt1 | contig 31318 bp, 28 predicted proteins | sample TergutCo191P1_FD_187301 | JGI IMG/M metagenome (GOLD analysis project Ga0209755, IMG submission 187301) | Cornitermes sp. P1 segment gut microbial communities from Petit-Saut dam, French Guiana - Co191P1 (SPAdes) (version 2) | ecosystem: Host-associated > Arthropoda: Insects > Digestive system... | reverse complement strand
CCCGGAAAGCCCCCCCCCCCCCGGCGCCGACTCGGCGACGGCGCCCCACGCGCCGCCCGGCGCTTCCTGCGAAAGCGCCCCCGGCCGGAAGGCGCCGGGAGAAAAGGCCCCCGGCTGAAAAGCGCCCCGCCATTCGCCGTCTTGCCGCCAGGCGCCGAGCTCCCCCCCGGCCCCCTGCCCGGCCGGCGCGGGGAAGGCCTCGCCGCCGGGCCATCCGTCCCCGGCGCCGCCGCCGCCTGCCTGCGCCGCCGCGGGAGCCAGCACTTCCTCGGCAAGCGCCCTGCCCGCGCCGGCAAAGGGGAGGCCCATGCCCTGCCTTTCCCGCATTCCGCCTCTGATGCCCAGGCTTCGGCAGAAGGAGCGCAGGCCCTCGCTTATCGCGCGGTGGATGGCGCCTTGATCCCTGAAGCGCGCCTCGCGCTTGGCGGGGTGGATGTTGAAGTCGGCGAGCGAGGGATCGATGTCGATGTAGGCGGCGCCCATGGGGTGGGCGCCGTTGGGGAACCAGCCCTGCGCGCCGTGCTCCAGCGCCAGAAGCAGCGAGTAGTCCTGTATCCGCCTGCCGTTGGCGAAAACGTGCAGCATGCGCCTGTCCGACCTGAAAAGCTCAGGGCCGCCGATCACGACGTCGACGGAAAAGCCCTCGCCGCCGACGTGTATCTCGTGGAGGAAGCCGCCCTGGCGCGGCTCCAGCAGCGCCGCGGCGAAGCGCTCCTTCTTTGACGAGGCGGCGGGGAGGGCTTCCTTCGGGCGGCCGTCCTGCCCGAACCGAAAGGCGATCTCGGGGAAGGCCAGCGCCTTCTCGATGAACGCCTGGCGGCACAGGGCGCCCTCGCTGCCCTCGCGCTTGAGGAAGTTCCTGCGCGCCGGGATCGCCTCGAACAGGCTGAGCGCCCTGACGGTGCTGCCCCTCGCCCTGGCGGCGCGCTCCAGCCGGGGCGGGGCGCCGGCGGGGCCGGCATTGAGGCGCCAGGCCTCGCCGTCGCCCCGGCAGCTCGTGATTTCCAGCCTGGCGACCGCGGCGGCGGCGGCCAGCGCCTCGCCGCGGAAGCCCAGAGTCTCGGCGCTGGCAAGGTCGTCCAGCGAGCGGATTTTGCTCGTGGCATGCGCCAGCCAGCAAATCTCGAGATCCTCGCGGGACATGCCCCGGCCGTCGTCGGAAACCTCGGCCTTTTTGCTGCCGCCCCCCTCGATGAAGACCTCGATGGCGCTGGCGTCCGCGTCGATGGCGTTGTCCAGGAATTCCCGGATCAGCGCTGCGGGCCTGTCGATCACCTCGCCGGCTGCGATTTTTCGCGCCTCCTCCGGGGGCAGCACCTGTATGGCTCCCACGCTAGCCCTCCTGCGCGAACAGCTCCAGCTCCGGAGGCGAGTCGCCGCTGGGCGCGTCGGCGCCGCTCATCAGCATCTCAATCCTGCCGTCGATTTTCTCGAGGTCCTTTTCCAGCGCCCTTGCCAGGGCGATGCCCTCCTCGAAGGCCCTAAGCGCGTCGTCCAGGGGGATGTCCGCCCTGCGGATTTGCTCGCCCAGCGACTCAAGCCGCTCAAGGCGCTCCTCGAAGTTTTTCATCGGGCCGGGCCTTGCGGCCGGCTTGCCGCCTGCTTTAGCCATGCGTCTCCTCCGTAACTGCCGTGATTGTCCCTGAAAGCGTTCGTATGCCGAGGCGATCCCCAGGCCGCGCGTCGGCAGCGCATCGCGCGACTTTGCCAGTCCTTTCGTTTACCACCACCGAGAAGCCCCGCTCCATTACGGCAAGGGGGCTGCCTGCCTCCAGCGCAACCGAGGCCAGCTCGAGCCGGCGCCTCAGGCCTGCGACGCGCCCGCCAAGCGCCGACACGAGGCCTTCCTTTGCGTCGTCGAAGCGCACGAGGCGCGGCTGGAGTATGGCGCGGAAGCGGTGCTCGAGGTCGCCTGCGCCGAAGGGCCGCAGCAGGAGGCGCGCCCTTTCGAGCCTGCCGCGCATGAGGGCCAGGAAGCCCTCGGCGGCGCCGGAGACCGCCTCGCGCGCCGCGGCCCTTTCCCCGCCGGCCATCTCGGCCGCGGCCGAGGGGGTGGGGGCGCGCAGGTCGGCGGCGAAGTCGCACAGCGCCCAGTCTATCTCGTGCCCGACGGCGCTTACGACGGGGATTTGCGAGGCGGCTACGGCCCTGACCACGGCCTCCTCGGAAAAGGGCAGAAGGTCCTCAAGCGAGCCGCCGCCGCGCCCGACGATCAGCACGTCGGCAAGCCCCCACAGGTTGGCCTGCTCTATGCGCCTGGCTATGATCTGCGCCGCCCCCTGGCCCTGCACCGGCGCCGGCAGCACGACAACCCTTGCGCCAGGCGCCCGGCGGCGCAGCACGTTCAGCACGTCCTGCAGCGCGGCGCCGGTGGGGGAGCTTACCACCCCGATGGACTCAGGGAAGCGCGGCAGCGGCTTTTTCCGGCTTTCGTCGAAAAGCCCCTCGGCCGCCAGCATGCGCTTGCGCCTTTCCAGCATGGCCAGAATGTCGCCGGCGCCGGCGGCCTCCAGCTCCTCGCAGACAATCGAGTAGCTGCCCCTTGGCGCGTACACCGAGATGCTTCCCCGCGCGCGCAGCAGCATCCCGTCCTTTGGCTCGAAGCCCAGGGAGCGCAGGCGGTTGCGGAACATCACCGCGTCGATTTTCGCCCCCGCGTCCTTCAGCGAGAAGTAGAGGTGCCCCGACGAGGCTGGCCTGCAGTTGGACGCCTCGCCCTCGACGGTTACCGAGGGAAAGCCATCCTCGAGGCGGCTGCGGATAAGCTCTGTCAGCTCGGATACGGTGAGTTTTTGCGCCCGGTCCATCTGGGACAGTATAGGGGAAAAGCCCGATTAAGGAAACCGCCGCCTTCGGCGCCTGCGCCCCGCCGAAGGCGGCCCTGCGCCGGCGGCGTTCTTGACAAAGGGGCGGCGCAAGTTGCATCGTTAGCTATGCTTTCGGATACTTCGCTCCGGGCGGCCCTTTTTGAGAACCCCGTTTTTCTTTCGGCTGTGGCGAGCGTTTTCGTGGCGCAGATTCTCAAGGGGGTTGTCCACGCGGCAAGCGGCCGCATGAGGAAGGCGCGGGAGCTTGCGGCGATAGTGGCCTGGCGCACGGGCGGGATGCCGTCCAGCCACGCTGCGGCGGTCTGCTCGCTGTGCGTCGCCATAGCCTTTGCCGAGGGCATTTCCTCAAACATGTTCGCGCTTTCCCTGTGGCTGGCGCTGATCGTCCTGCGCGACGCGGTTGGGGTGCGCCGCTCGGCTGGCCTTTCGGCGCGGGCGCTCAACACCCTGGGCAGGGCGGCCTCTGAGAAGCTGGGCATTGACTTCCAGCCCGCCAAGGAGGTGCAGGGGCACACGCCGCTGGAGGTGATCGTTGGCGCCCTTCTGGGCGGCTTCATCGCGGCGGGGCTCTCGCTTCTGTAGCCGGCGCCGCGGGGTCTGCATGGGCTGCGCCGCGGGGCCTGCCCCGCGCAGCCTTGGCGGGCGCGGGCTGCGCCGAGGGAGCTCTGGCTTGGCGAAATTTCGCGCCGGAGGCCCGCAATGGCGGTTGATTTTTAGCCGGCATTGCGGTACGGTTATATCGGTTTCCATGAAAGCGTATTCGTTCCCCCGAGGGGGGATTTTGCTGGAAGGCTCCGCCGTCCCCAGTGGCTTGGACTCAAGCTCGGTGGCCTTCCTGCCCGCCACCTCCGTCATTCCCCTGTCGCGCCATCCGGGCCGCGCCCTTCGCCCCCTTGTGGCGGAGGGCGACAGCGTGCGCGAGGGAATGCCGGTCGGCAGGGATCCAGGCGGCGGCTCGGCGGTGGCGCATGCCTCCGTCCCGGGCAGGGTGGCCGGCGTCGCCCGCTGGGAGGACGGCGAGGGGAGGGTCTGCGAGGGCCTGCTCGTGCGCATGGAGGGCTCCTTCGACCGCCTCGGCGCCGAGGGCTCGGACTTCCTCAGCGAGCTTCCCGGCGCCGGCATGGGCTGCGCCGAGCTTGCGGCGCTGCTCGGCGAGTGCGGCGTTGTCGAGATGGAGGGCTCAGGCGCCCCGGTCGCGCCCATGGCGGCCGCCTTCGGCGCCGCCCGCGGGCCAAAGGCGCTGGTAGCGCGCTGCGTGTTCGACGACCCCTGGCTTGTCGCGGACAGGGTTTTGTGCCGCGAGCGCCTGGAGGACGTCGTCGACGGCTGCTTCGCCGTGGCCGAGGCCTGCGGCGCAGGGCGCGTGATCTTCGCCTTCTCGCGCGCCGACAGAAGGCTTGGCGCGGACATGCTCGCGGAGGCCTCCAGGCGCCAAATCCCCTCGTCGCTCATGCTCACGGGCTCTAGGTACCCCCAGCGCGGGCGCCGGGAAATGGCGATCGCGCTGCGCGCCTTCGCCAGGCGGGAAAGGCTCGAGCTTGGGGCGCTTCTCATGCTGGGGCCCGCGACATTGGCCGCGGCGCGCGACGCCGTCCGGCGCCGCCTTCCCGTCCTAGAGCGCTACGTGGCGGTGGGCGGCTCGGCGGTTCGAAGGCCGCGCGTCATGCGCGCCCGCATCGGCAAGAGAATCGGCGATCTTTTCGAGGAGTGCGGCGGCCTTTCCGACGGCCCCCTGCGCGTCGTCTCCGGCTCCCCCTTTTTCGGCGGGCGGGTGCGCTACCTGGACGAGCCGGTCGGGAAGGCGAGCTACGCCTTCGTCGCCATGGCCGAGCCGAGCCCCGCGCGCCGCCCCGATCGCGGCTGCATATCGTGCGGCGAATGCAGGCGGGTTTGCCCGGTCGGCCTTGACCCCGAGGAGCTTTTCAAGGCGGCTTCGGCGCCGGGCGGCGGGCAGGCCTTCTCCGCCGCTTTTTTCGGCGGCAATGGCGAGGGCGGCCTTGAGGGCTGCCAGGGCTGCGGCTGCTGCGAGCTTGTCTGCCCCTCGCGCCTGCCCCTTCCCGCGGTGATACTGGGGGGGCGCCATGGCTGACGGAAGCCGGCTTTTCCTGCAGGGCAGGGCGCAGGTCGGAGTCTCGCGCCCCACCGCCGAGCGCATGTGGCTTTTGTGCGGCCTTGGCTTCCTGGCCGCGGCGCAGTCTGCCGTGGGGGACTTCGGCGCCTCGGTTTACGCGGCGCTCGCGGCGCTGGTGGCGGCGCTGCTTGCCGAGCTGTTCGTGACGTACAGGGAGCACGGGCTGCGCAAGGTCAGGGACGGAAGCGCCGCCGCCTCCGCCATGGCGCTGGCGCTGATGCTGCCAAGCCATATCCACCCAATGCACGCCGCGCTTGGCGCGGTTTTCGCGGCGCTGGTCGCCAAGCGCAGCTTCGGCGGCCTTGGCGCGAGCTGGATGAACCCGGCCGTCTCGGGATGGCTTTTCGTCCGCTTCTCCTGGCCCGCCGCCTTCGGCCCCGCGGCCGGCGCCTATGCCGGCTACCCGGGCGCCGCGGGGAGCGCCGCCGACGAGGCGGTCAGGGGCTTTCTCAACGGGACGATCCTGGGGCTTTTCGGCGCCGAGCTTCCGGCCGGCTACATCGACATTTTCTGGCTGGACGCGCCCGGGATAATCGCCGATCGCGCCGCGCTTTCGCTTCTGCTGCTCGGAGCCGCGCTGTTCGCCTTCCGCGCAAGCCGCTGGCAGGCCTCGGCCGCCTACCTCGCGGTCTTCGCGCTGCTTGCGCGGCTGCTGGGCGCCCTCCCCGAGGGCGGGCGGCTGTGGGAGGGCAACGCACTTCTCGCGCTTCTTTCCGGCGGGACGCTGCTGACGGCCTTTGTCCTGGTGGCCGAGCCCTCCGGCAGCGCAAAGTCCATGCCAGGCGCCGTTGCCGCCGCCGCGCTGGCAGCCGCGCTAAGCGCCCTGTTCCGGTTTTACGGCGGCGAGCTTTACGGCGGCTTCTTCGCAATGGCGCTGGTCTGCGCCGTCATGCCCCTCCTTCGCCGCCTCGAGCGCCGCCTTCTCTACGCCCCCGCCCGGGCGCCCGCCCCGCCATGGGCCGCCCCGCCGCCAGCCGGCGGCCCTGCGGGCGGCATCGGCGCAAATCCTTCCGGCGCTTCGGGCGGTGACGGCTTGTCAGTCGGCGCAAATGCCGCGGGCGCAGGCCTTTCCGGCGGCGGCCCTGCGGGCGGCATTGGCGCAAATCCTTCCGGCGGAGCGGGCGGCGACGGCTTGTCAGTCGGTGCAAATGCCGCGGGCCCCGTCCTTTCCTCCGGCGGCCCTGCGGGCGGCATCGGCGCAAATCCTTCCGGCGGAGCGGGCGGCGACGGTTTGTCAGTCGGCGCAAATGCCGCGGGCCCCGTCCTTTCCTCCGGCGGCCCTGCGGGCGGCATCGGCGCAAATCCTTCCGGCGCGGCGGGCGGCGCCGGCCTTGCGGGCGGGGCCGGGGAAGCCGGCTTGGGGGAGGGGCGCCATGGGTAGCGCCGCTCCGGCCCTGAGGGACAGGGCGATTCTCGCCGCGTGGGTTGCCGGCGCCGTTCTCGCCGCGTTGCTGGCCTGGTCGCTGACCTATTCCCCGCGCATGGGCGCGCTTATGGGCGCGGTGAACAGGGCGCTTGCCGCCTCGGGCGAGGGCCTGCGGCTTTCCGAGCCGCTTCCACGCGCCCTGCAGCCTTCCGGGCTCATGGGCGCCTGGTACTCGATCGAGGGCTCCGACTCGCTTTTCCTGGTGTTCGCGGTGATGCGCGACGGCATTCTGGCGCCGCACGGCGCCGAGGTTTCGCCGGAGGGGCGCATCGAGAGGATCCTTCCGATTGGCGCCCACTCGGCCCAGGCCTCGGACCGAATGCCGGCGGGGGCGCTTCGCGTTTACTCGCGCAGAATAGAGGCCGCCTTCGCGCGGGCGGCCGGGGGGGGGCAAAGATGAGCGGCGCCTTGCAGAGGCGCGTCCTTTGGGGCGACCTGTCCCCCTTTGCCGGCCTTTCCGGCGGGGCGCTTCTGATCGTGGCCTCGGACCGCCTGGCGCACTCGCTGACGGCGCTTGCGGCGCTGGCCTGGGTTTACTGCCTTTCGGCGCTGGCGGCCTTCGGCGGCTCGCGGCTTTTCCCGGAGCGCGGCAAGGCGGTGGCCTTCGCCTTCGCGGCCTTTCTGGCGGCGGCGCTGTTCCTTTTGCCGCTCTGGATGCTTTTCCCGCTGGCCGCGATTCAGGCGCTTTTCGCCGTCTCCCTTGTCCCCATGCTCTGCTCGGGCTCGGGGCTTTGCCGCCGGCTTGAGGGCCTTGCCCTGGCCCCGGCGCTGCGCCTTTCCCTGGCCGAGGCGCTCTCGGCCGGATCGCTTGCCGTCATCCTTTCCCTTATCCGCGAGCCGCTGGGCTTCCGCTCGCTTTCGCTGCCGGGCGGCGCCATGGGCATCGCGGTGTTTCACCCGTTCGGCGAGGAGTCGCCGCTTTTCCTGCGCCTGCTTTCCGGCTCGTTCGGCGCCCTGCTCCTGCTGGGCTACCTCATGTGGATGCACCGGCAGGCCAGGTCAAGGTACTCAGGCGAGGGGGACGGCTGATGGCTGCCTGGCTTTTGGCGCTGGCGGCGTTCGCCGGCCTTTCCTTGAACCTTGTCCTCCAGCTCGGCGTGGGCGCGAGGGAGATTGCGCTTTCCGGCGAGGAAGGGGAGGGCGCCGCGCCGGAAGGCGCGGGGGCCGGCCCGCGGCCCATGCTGGGGGCTGCCGCCTGGCTCTGCGCCTTTCTGATCTCGGCGCCGGCGCTTTGGGCGGCGCTGTCGCTTGCCGGCTCGCTTTTGCCGCTTGGCTTTCTTGAGCGCGTCCTTGCCTTTCCCTTTGCCTTCGCGGCGTTCCGCGCGTGGAGCGCGCTTTTCCGGCGCTTCCTGCCATGCGCGCTTTCGGGCGGCGGCGGGGCCTTCGGCGGCGACTCGGGCGCCGCGCTTGCCGGGGCGGCGGCCTTCGCCATGATGTCCGTTGCCGGGGGCATTGCCGAGGCGCTGGCGCTTTCCGCCGGGTTTGCCGCCGGGGCGCTGCTCGCGGCGGCGATCGCCGGCGAGGTCAAGAGAAGGGCGCGGGCGGAGGCGGTCCCGCGCTGGCTTAGGGGTGCCCCGCTGGCGCTTGTCGCGCTGGGGCTTTTGTCGCTGGCCTTCTCTTCCGCCGCCGCGGTGTTTTTCGAGGCGCTGGCGCGCTGATGAAGGCGCCGTCCAAAATCAGCCTGGTTCTGGGCTCCCACGCCCACGTTCCATACGGCGCCGAGCCGGAGGAGTTCGAGCGCGTCTACGCCTGCCTTCTGCGCCCCTTCCTGACCGGCCTTTACAGGCACCCGCGCATTCAGGCGGCGCTTCACTACTCCGGGGTGCTGCTCCACTGGATCGAGCGCGCCCACCACGAGCTTTTCATGCTGATCGAGGACATGGTGTCGCGCAGGCAGGCGGAGCTGCTCGGCGGCGGCTTCTACGAGCCCATCCTGCCGATGATTCCCCAGCAGGACAAAATCGGGCAGATCGAGCTTCTGACGACCTACATCCGCAGGCAGTTCGGCAGGCGGCCCCAGGGCTGCTGGATGCCGGAGCTTGCCTGGGAGCAGGGCCTTGTCGGCCCGCTTGCGTCCTGCGGGATGGGCTTCACGTTTCTGGGGGAGCGCCAGCTCGCCCTTGCCGGCGCCTCGCCCGACTCGCCCTGCATCTGCGAGGATCAGGGCAAGCTGCTGACGGTGTTCCCGGTGGCGCAGTCCATGGAGGAGGCGCTTGCCGAAAAGAGCGTCTCGGCGCTTCTCGAGGGCTACTGGGCGCGGCGGCAGGCCGGCTCGCCCAGGCGCTGCGCAAGGGGCCAGCCCTGCGAGGCTGTAGTCGCGATTTTTCCGGGCAGGCTGGAGCCCGGCGCCGACGCCGCGGCGATTGGCCCTGGCGAGACCCCGGAGCATGCCTGGGGCCGCTTTTTCGAGGAGCTTTCGCTGTGCGAGGGGTTTGCCGAGACCGTGGGCCCGGGCAGGCTGGCCAGGCGGCTGAAGGGGCTGCAAAGGGCCTACGTCCCCGACTCGTCCGGGGGCGCGGGCGCCGAGCCCGCCCGGCGCTTCGTGATTGAGCGGCCCGAGGCCGGCCGGCTCTACTCGAAAATGCTCTTCTCCGGCATGATGGTCGGCCAGTTGCGCGGCGACAAGTCGCGCAGGGACTCGGCGCGCGAGGAGCTGTGGAAGGCGCAGGGCAGCGCGCTTTTCTGCCGCCCCGGCAGGCAGGGCCTTCACGACGCCGCCCTTCGCGGCGCCGCCTACGGCGCGATGATCGGCGCCGAGCGCATAGCCCGTGGCGCCGGCAGGTTCGCGCCGTCGCTTTTGTCGTACGACTTTGACATGGACGGCGAGGACGAGTGGCTCTTCCAGGAGGCCAAGCTCAACTGCTACGTGCAGCCGTGGGGGGGGGGGGTCTTCGAGCTGGACTACCTCCCGAAGGCCTGGAACTACATGGCCACCTGCTCGGGCCGGCTCTCGTTCGCCGACCGCCTGCTGCCTGCCGGCGCGTCCGCCGAGGGCCTTTCCCCCAGCGCCGCCGGCGCAGGCGCCGCCGATGCCGCCTGCGAAGCGGGCGCTCGGCTCTGCCACGGCGAGCGCTACGAGCTTGCCGAGCTTGACAAGGCGCGCCGCCGCCTGCGCCTCTCCCTGCAAAGGCCCTGCGCCGAGGGCCCGCCCGCCGCCGAAGGCGCCGCCTCGCGGGCCGGGGGCGCCAGGGCTGCCGGCGGAGCCGCGCAGGCCGCCGCGGCTCCCTTCGGCGCCGTCGGGATCGAAAAAACCTTCGCGCTGAAAAAAGACGCGGTGAGCGTGAGGTACTCGCTGGCGAACCTCGGCGGCGAGCCTGCGCTCTTCCGCTTCGCGCCCGAGATCGACCTTTCCCTGCCCGGCGAGACCTCCGCCTTCGCCCGCTTCTACGCATGCAGGCCGGGCGAGGCCGACGCCGCGCTTTCTGGCGAGGCCTTTCCCTCAGGCGGCTCCCCGCTTTCCGGGCTGGCGCCCGGCGCCTGCGGCATAAAAATCCACGATCTCAAAAACGAGGCGCAAATCGCCTTCTCGGCAAGCCGCCCCTTCGACGCGCGGATCGCGCCGCTGCGCGTCGGCGCCGATGGCGGCCCCGCGGGCGAGGCGCCCGGCCTTTTCCAAGCCTTCTGCATTATGCCGCTTTTTTCCGTGTCGCTGGAGCCCGGCAAGTCCTGGGAGGCCGAGCTGTCGCTGAGGTTTTCCCACTAGGCCCTGAGCCGGCCGCGGGCTCAGGCGGCTCCCTGGCCGGCCTAGCCTGCCTCGAGGAGCTTTGTCTTTACCATGGCGCGCATTTTCTCAAGGGTCTCGGCGGAAAGGTGGTGCTCCATCTTGCAGGCGTCCAAGTCCGCGGTCTCCGGGCTGACGCCGATCACGTCGCGCAGGAAAGAGGCGAGCATGCTGTGCCGCTCGCGAATCATCTCCGCCCGCCGCCTGCCCTCGCCGGTGAGGATTACCGAGCGGTAGCGCTCCTGCCGCAAAAGGCCCTGCCCTTCCAGGGCCCGCAGCGCCGCGTGCGCCGAGGGCTTGGAAACGCCAAGCCTTGAGGCAAGGTCCGTCACCCGGACGGGCCCCTCGTCGTCTAGGAAGCTGACCATTTCAAGATAGTCTTCGAGCGACTGCGTCATACCTGCCTTTGAGCATAGGGCCCGCTCGCGGGCTTGTCAACCGGGATTGGGGCAATTCCGGCGCGGCTTGCCTTTTCGCTGGATTTCCCCGCCGGGCCGCGCCTTTCCGCTGCTCCCTTTGCGGCAGCGCCCCCGCGCCCGGCAGGCGAAAAAAAAGCGCTCGGGCTAAAGCAAAGCGCGGGTTTGCGCCATATAGCAGGCATGAGAGCAAACTGCGTTGAGGCGCTGCCTGGGCGCGCCGGCCAGGCGGCGTTTTTTCTGAGGGAATGCCTTTTCCCCTTCGGCTGCTCGGCCTGCGGGGATGGCCTTGCCGGCGCGGCCGAGGCGTGGAGCGGGCTGTGCGGGCGCTGCCGCGCCGAAATAGAGGCCGAGCTTGCGCAGCGGCTTGCGGCGGAATCCTGCGGCCGCTGCGGAAGGCCCCTCGTGTCCGAGCGCGGCCTCTGCCTTTCCTGCCGCCCCGCGCCGCCCTGCCGCCCCGCGCCGCCCTGCGGGCCCTGCGGGCCCTGCGGGCCCCGCGGGCCCGCCGCCGATTCGGGCGGCGCATTCGGCAAGGCCGGCTCAGGGCCCTGCGCTGCGGGCGGCGCTTTCCCGATCGGCGCTGCTTTGGCCGGCGCCCGCCTCGAAGGTGCCGCCCCTTTGATCGGCGGCGCCCAAAGCGCGGGCGTTGACAGGGCCTTCGCGCTTTTTCCCTACGCCGGAAAATACCGCAGGCTGCTGGCCGCGTACAAGTTCGGCAAAAACCTTGCCCTCGGGAATTTCCTCGCGGAGAAAATGCTGGAGCGCATTCGGCTGATGCGTCTATTCGGGCTTGCCGCCTTTCCCGGCGGCGCCTTTGCAGGCGGCGCTTCCGTCGGGGCCCTTTCCGCCGGCCCCTTCCCAGCCGGCGCCGGGCCGGAGGCGGGGCTGCTTGCGGGGCTGCGCGCCGTGCCGGTGCCGCCCAGGCCTGGAAGGGTTCGGAAGGCGGGGTGGGATCCGATCGGGCGCCTTGCGCGGCTTCTGGAAAGGGGGGCGGGGGCGGAGCCGGGCGCCCCTGTCTGCCGGTGCCTGCGCAGGCTGCCGTCGGAAAGCCAGAAGGCGCTTGGGCGCGACGGCCGCAGGGCAAACCTGCGCGGGCGCATCGAGCCGACGCGCCGGGCGCCGGAGGCGGCGCTGCTCATCGACGACGTGGCGACGACCGGCTCGACGCTGGAGGCCTGCGCCGCGGCGCTCAGGGAAGGCGGCGCAAAGGCCGTCTTCGGGCTTTGCCTGTTCCAGGGAAGCCGCTGACCTGCGCGGCGCCTCGGGGGGCGGGGAGGGGCTTGGCGCGACGGCGGGCCCAAAGGCCGCGGGCGGCGCGGCGCCTCAGTCGTTGAGCCCCTTGATCCGCCGCATCTGGCCGCGGAAGAAGGCGCCGGTGCCGCCGCGGCGGTCGATCTCGGCCTGCATTTTTTGCCGCACCGCCTCGGCGAATTCCTTGACGGACTTGTACGATATCTCGCCGTTGGCGCCGCGCCGCACGTAGCCGGCCGGGTGCTCGGGCTCGAGCACGACGAGCGTCTCAAGCGGGATGGAGCGGCCGAGGGCCGACCAGGGCCTGAACGGGCCCTCGGAGAAAACCGTGACCATGGGGACCACGGGTATGTTCAGCTCCGCGGCGATGCGGAAGGCGCCGGAGTGGAATTTCATTATTTCCCGGCTGTACAGGAAGCACTCGCCCTCGGGGTAGAAGTGCAGGTACCGGCGGCGCGCGAAGGCCTTTTCGCTTATCCGGGCGATTTTGCGGTAGCCGTCCCTTTCCATGGGGATGGGGACGCCGCCGAGAAGGCGGATGAGGGTTCCCAGCGCGGGGAATTCCACGGTGGCCTCCAGCAGCGTCTGGAAGATCATGCGCGGGAAGGGCAGGCAGGCGATTTTCACCGGGTCGAGGAAGGTGGTGTGGTTCGAGACCGTGACGGCGCGGCGCAGGCCGCGGAGCCGCCAGCGGTGCTTGTACCTCGTGCCGTGCTGCATGAAGTTGAACAGCCAGGCCACCGTCGGCACGATCATGAAGGTGGTCAGCGCGGTTGCGATCCTGAACCAGGCGGAAAGGTCGATTGGCGGGCGCCCGCGCCTGTACGGCATCAGCTCACCTTCCTGTCTTTCCAGCTAAAGCCCCTGCCCGACACCGTCCTGTGCCACGACCACGCGGCCATGAAGATCAGGTTGAGGAACAGGAGCGGCCACAGAAAGCCGTACAGCCAGCTCAGCCTCTGGCCCAGGAACATGAAAAGCCAGGTGAGCGTGTAGAGCAGCGCCACGATCGCGATGTGCGCCGTCCACGGGCTGGACGTGGCGATGTTGAGGAACAGCAGCGGGAAGGGGAAGAACAGGAAGAAAAACACGACGATGATGAGGAAGAACAGCAGCGCCGTCCGCTTGCCCAGGAAGTCGAAGATGTTCTTCCCGATGCCCTCCAGCGCCGCGCGGTAGCCCTCGTACATGCGGCACTCGACGTGCTCGGCGATGCTGAGGAAGCGCGTGCTGTAGCCCCTTCTCTTCACGCGCCGGCTCATGTAAATGTCCTCGCTGGTCTTCATCTTGAACGACTCGCAGCGGCCTATCGCGTCGAAGGCCTCGCGCCGAATGGCTATGAACTGGCCTATCGCCGCCGAGAACCACGGCAGCCTCCTGACGAAGCGGTTCATGAACAGCGGGATGGCGAAGCCGGTGAGGAAGAACATAAGCGGGACGGTCGCGATCTCGCCGAAGGTCTTGAATATCTGGCCGACGTAGCCTGAGATCATGTCCGCGCCGAGGCGGCGCATGTTGGTGACCGCCCAGGCCACGCTGGTGGGGCCGTGGACGGTGTCCGCGTCGGTGAAGATCAGGATCTCGCCGCGCGCCTTCTGCTCAAGCTGGTGCAGCGCGAAGGGCTTGCCGTACCAGCCGGGCGGCAGCGGCTCGCCGTCGAAGACGCGGACCCGGCTGTCGGCGCCGGCTATGCGGCGGAGAATGGCCATCGTCCCGTCCGTCGAGTTGTCGCTGAGCGCGAGGATTTCGTAGTTGGCGTAGACCTGGCTGCGCAGCGACGCCAGGCAGCGCTCGATGTTTTCCTCCTCGTTGCGCGCGGGCACCAGCACGGAAACCATGGGGCCGTCGAAAACCTCCGGCGCGTGGTTGAAGCGCCACATCTCGTAGTGGTTAGCCAGCGAGAGCAGGAAGAAGTAGCTTCCGACGGCGATCAGCGCCGGGTAGTAAATCGGGCTGAGCGCCTCGAAAACGGCCTCCCAGGAGGGCAGCGCCTCCCGCAGCGCCGCAAGGGCGCGCGCGGCGGCGCCTGGCGTTGGCTCGGGCATTGCTAGCGGGACCTTCTCCTGCCGCCGCCCGACTGCGCCTCCTCGAGCAGATCCGCGGCGAACCTGTTGGTCGGGTAGACCTCAAGCGCCCTCTGCAGCCAGGGCACGGCCTCGCCGAAGTTTCCCTGCTGAACGCGCCCCCAGCCTATGGCCGACGCCACGTTGAAAAGGTCGTCCCTGCCCATGTCGCCCCCGCCGTTGTAAATCGCCTTCATCATGCCGACCCCCCTGTTGATGTTGCCAAGGATGCCGGGCGCAAAGACGTAGCGGGCGGCCACCAGGTACTGCGCCGCGGCGCTGCGCGGGTCAATCTCCAGCGCCCTCTCGGCGAACCTGGTCACGTCAAGGCCGTGCCTCATGGCGAAGGTGCGCCTCCCGTCCGCCTGGATCTTGTGGGAGAGGTTCTCGGCGCGCAGAACCCAGGCATCGGCGCTTCCGGGGGCGGCGGCGACGGCCGCCTCGGCAAGGCGCAGGCCCTCGGCGAAGTGCGCCCGCGCCTCGGCGCCGCGCTCCTCGAAAAGCAGGGCGCGGCCCATGAAGAACTCGGCGCGGGAAAGCTCAATGTCCCTCCCGGCGCCGGCCGGCAGCCCGCGCGCGGCGGACTGCGCCGCCAGGTAGGCGTGGCGCACGTCGTCCGCGGGAAGCACCTGCTCGTATATCGCGTCGCGCAGGGGGATCATCCAGTCGGGGGCCCGCTGCGCCGGGTGCAGCAGGGCAGGGCCCGCCGCGGCCAGCAGCAGCGCCAGGGCTAAAAAGCGTGTCATTGGGAACAGTGTACGCGCCGCGGGGCGCTTGCGCAAGGGGGCGCCCGGGGCCCCGGCGGCCTTGGCCGCGCCTGGCTTCGTGCCGATCATGCCATAAAAACACCCCGGCTTTCAAAAGGTTCCGCGGCGCCTGGCGCCTTTTCCCGAAACCGGGAACCGGCCGCGGGAAAATCGCCCTTGACAGCGCCGCAGGCATGCGCCATGATTAGTGCGTGGCGGGGCTCTTGCCCGGCCGCCCGCGACGTGAGGGCGCGGCGCCCGGGCGCCGGCCCTGCGAATGCAACTTGCTCATCAAAGGGGGACGCCCATGGGAAAAGCCGCTCTCACGACGGTCATTCAGGTCGACGAGAAAAAGTGCATCAACTGCTACGCCTGCATAACGGCCTGCCCGGTCAAGTTCTGCACCGACGGCACCAGGGAAAAGCTGCTCATAAACGACGATCTCTGCGTCGGCTGCGGGAACTGCATACGCGCCTGCAGCCACAGCGCCAGGCTGCCCGTGGACGACACGGCGCATTTCGTGAGCGACCTCAGGCGCGGCGACAAGATGGTCGCCATAGTCGCCCCGGCGATCGTCTCCTTCATGCCGGACGACTACCTAAGGCTCAACGGCTGGCTCAGGTCCGTCGGCGTGGACGCGGTGTTCGACGTCAGCTTCGGCGCCGAGCTGACCGTCCTTTCGTACCTCAGCCACATCAGGGAGAAAAGCCCGCGCCTGGTCATCGCGCAGCCCTGCCCGGCCATCGTCACCTACATCGAGGTATACCGCCCGGAGCTGATTCCCTACCTGGCGCCGGCGGAAAGCCCCATGATGCACACCGCGAAGATGATCCGCGAGTACTACCCGCAGTACCGCGACCACAAGGTCGCCGTGATCTCCCCCTGCGTCGCCAAGCGCCGGGAGTTCGACGAGACCGGCCTTGGCGACTACAACGTCACCATGGTGCTGCTAAAGGCCTACCTCGACAAAAACCGGATCAGCGTCTCCTCCTTCCCCGAGCACGAATACGAGGGGGCGCCGGCCGAGAGGGCCGTCGGCTTCTCGTCGCCCGGTGGCCTTTTGGACACCATTGAGAGGTTCGTCCCCGGCATCAGGCGCGACACGCGGAAAATCGAGGGCTCGCACACCGTCTACCACTACCTTGACGAGGTCGCCGGGCTCCTTGACACGCCCGGGGTGAAATTCCCGCTCCTCATCGACTGCCTCAACTGCGAGAAGGGCTGCAACGGCGGCCCCGGCACCGGCAACGACGAGAAGCCGCTGGACGAGCTTGAAAGCCCGATCCGCCGGCGCATAGCGCGGCTCGAGGAAAGCATCGGCGCAAGGGACCTGCGCAGGTCGGCCAAGGCGCAGAAGAGGTACAACGACAGCCTGGCCAAATTCTGGAGGCCGGGCCTTTACAGGCGGGAGTACAGGGACATTTCCGGCAACTACGCCATCGTCCAGCCCTCGGACGGCCAGCTCGGCGACGTGTACCGCAGCCTCAGGAAATTCGGAGCGCAGGACATTTACGACTGCACGGCCTGCGGCTACATGAAGTGCAGGACCATGGCCATCGCGATCTTCAACGGGCTCAACAAGCCGGAGCACTGCACCCACTACAACGCGCTGGTGGTCGAGGAAAGGCGCGAGGAGATCCGCCGGCAGCTCAACGAGCAGATCGGCAAGGCCGCCGGCATGCTCGCCGGCATGCAGGACATGACGAACAAGCTCCTTGGGCGCCTGGACGAGCACCTGGGCGAGATGGACAAGAGCACGAACGTGGCGCACGAGATGAAGGAGGCCATCTCCGAGACGGCCGAGCTTGCCAGGAACGAGCAGTCGTCCATCCACAGGCTGATCGACAGCGCCGGCAGCGGGCGGCAGTCCATGACGGAGACCGCCGGCTCGGTGAAGGAGATAGCGCAGTCCGTCGGCGGCATAGCCTCGGCGATAAAGACGATCGCCGCCATCGCCGCGAACACGAACCTTCTGGCCATGAACGCCGCCATCGAGGCGGCCCACGCCGGCGAGGCCGGGCGGGGCTTCGCGGTCGTCGCCGACGAGATACGCCGGCTTTCGGAGACCACCAGGGAAAACTCGCGCGCCATAGCGAACACGCTCTCCGGCATAATCGAGGGCATCAACCTCACCTCGAAGCGCACCGGCGACACCAGCGAGCTTATCGACGGGATGTCAAAGTCCATCGACGACGTGGCCGCGGCCATGATGGGCTTCACGGACAGGCTCGGCGGCCTCTCGCAGAGCGGCTCGGTGATAACGTCGGCCATGAGGGACGTGCGCGACCACAGCGACGCCGTGCGCAAGGGCTACGACGAGATAATCGCCAGCATAGGCCGGCTCAAAGAGGAAATGGAAGTCATGGCCGTCCAGGCAAAGGTTTAGCGCGTGGCGCCGGCCCTCGCCGAGTTCGCCGTCCGCACCGGCGGCAAAACCGGCTGGATCGACGTCACCGCGCAGGCCCAGAGGGCCGTCGCCGCCTCCGGCGTGCGCGAGGGGATCTGCGTGATCTTCGCGCCGCACACCACGGCGGCGGTGACGCTGAACGAGAACGCCGACCCCGACGTGCCGCGCGACGTCGACCTTGCGCTGAGCCTTATTTCCCCCGACCGCCGCGAGTTCCTCCACGGCGAGGGCAACTCGGACGCGCACGCGAAGTCAAGCCTAGTCGGCCCCTCGCTGACCCTGATAGTCTCCGGCGGCAGGCTGCTGCTGGGAACCTGGCAGGGCGTCTGGTTCAACGAGTACGACGGCCCCAGAGAGCGAAAGGTCTTCGTGCGCGTGATGGGCGAGTAGCGCCCGGCCGCGCCGGGGGAGGGGGGCCGCCTCGCGCCGCCCGGCATTCTCGCCGGGCGCCGCCCGCGGCCATTCCCTGCCGGGCGCGCGCCGGCGCCGCTTCGGCGGGCTCCCTCAGAGCAGGCTTACCGGATCCACGTCCACTTCCAGGCGCACGGCCGAGTCGCGGCCCTGCGAGTAGCGCTCGAGGGCGGCGCGGGCGGCGCCGTGCAGGGAGCCCATCGACTTGCCGCGCAGGATCAGGTGGCGGCGGTGGCTGCCGCCGATTGTGCCTATGGGGCACTCGGCGGGGCCCAGCATGTCGGCGCCGGGCGGGAGGAGCGCCGCGGCGATGCCCGCGATTCTGGCCATCGCCGCGTCGGCGCGGGCGGCGTCCCGGCACCTTGCGCCGATGCGGATCAGCCGCGCGTAGGGCGGGAAGCCCAGGGCCTTTCGGCAGGCCAGCTCCCTCTCGAAGAAGCCATCTATGTCCACGGCGCAGGCGCTTGAGATCACCGGGTCGCCCATGCGCAGGGTCTGCACGATCACCTTGCCGTCGGGGAAGTAGCGCCCGGCGCGGCCCGCCACCTGCACGATCAGCGCGAAGGCGCGCTCGGCGGCGCGGAAGTCCGGCAGGTGAAGGCCGGTGTCGGCCAGCACCACCCCGACCAGGCGCACGCCGGGGAAGTTAAGCCCCTTTGCCACCATCTGCGTCCCCAGAAGCACGTCCACGTAGCCGGCGCGGAACGCCGCCAGCGTCTCCTCAAGCGATCCCTGCCTTGCCACCGCGTCCGCGTCGGCGCGGCGCACCCGCAGGTCGGGGAAGGCCAGCCGCGCCTCCTCCTCGACCATCTCCGTGCCGAAGCCGCGGTAGCCGGCCTCCAGCGAGCCGCAGCGCGGGCAGTGCCTGGGCGGCGCCTCGGAGTAGCCGCAGTAGTGGCAAAGCGCGCGGCCGCGGCTTTTGTGCCAGGTCAGCGACACCGAGCAGCGCCTGCACGACTGCTCCCAGCCGCAGGAGGGGCAGTGGTAGAAGTGCGCGAAGCCCCTGCGGTTGAGGAACAGGATCGTCTGGCGCCCCATGAGCGCCGTCCGGCGGATTTCCCCTTTCAGCTCGGCGGTGAGGCAGCCCTTCGCCTTTTCAAGGCTCACGGGCCGTATCTCAGGCATGCTGCCGCCGGAAAGGCGCGCCGAGAGGTCAAGCCTTTTGATCGCGCCCTCGCCCATGAGCTTCCAGGCCTCGGCCGATGGCGTCGCCGAGCCCATGACCAGGACGGCGCCCTCCGCGGCGCAGCGCCGGATCGCCGCCTGGCGCGCGTGGTAGCGGGGGGCGCTGCCCGACTTGTACGAGCCGTCGTGCTCCTCGTCGATGACGATCATCCCGAGCCTGCGCGCGGGGGCGAACACGGCGCTGCGCGGCCCCACGACTATCGGCGCCTCGCCACGCCTTATGCGCGACCACTCGGCGAGCCGCTCGCTTGGGGTCATCCCGGAGTGCAGCGTCGCCGAGGCCCCGCCGAAGCGCGCCGCTATGACCCTGGCCGTCTGGTGCGTCAGCGAGATTTCCGGGACAAGGTAGATGACCGACCTCCCCGCGTCCAGCATTCCCTGCGCCGCGCGCAGGAAGACCTCGGTCTTGCCGGAGCCGGTGATGCCGTACAGGTAGAGCATGGGGGGGGGGGGGGGGGGGGGGGGGGGGGGGGGCTCGGGCGCGAGTGCGGCTAGGATCGCGCCCAGCGCCGCCTGCTGCTCGGCGGAAAGGCTTTCCGGCTCGGCGCCCGGCTCCTCGGCGCCCGAGCCCAGCGAGGGCCGCGCGGACTCGCGCCGGCCGGAGGGGATCATCGCCGAAAGGGCCTGGCCCTCCCCGCAGAGGTAGTAGGCGGCGATCCAGCGGGCAAGCGCCACGTCCCGCTCGTCGAAGACCGGCTGCGCGTCCACCACGCGCCGGATCGCCTTCAGCGCCGAGCCGCCAAGCCCCTCAGGCGGCGAGCCGCGCTCCGCCACTATGAAGCCAAGCGCGTCCCTGCCGCCCCTGCCGAAAGGCGCCATCGCGCGCTTGCCGACGGCGGCCTCGCCCTTCGCGTCCGCAAGGTACGTGAAGGCCCTGTCGGCGGGTATGTCGAAGGCAAGGTCCAGCCAGCGCTGCGCCACCTCAGCCCGCCCCGCCTTCCCCCGCGCCGCCTGCGCCGCCCCCGGAGGCGCCGCCGCCTGCGCCGCCGCCCGCGGCATTGCCCGGCGCGGGGCCGAGATCGATTCCGGCCTCCTCAAGCGCGGAGCGCAGCAGCTTGAGGTCCTCCCACGCGGGGCGCTTGAGATCCTCGCTGCGAAGGAGGGCGCTGGGGTGGTAGGTGGCCAGGAAGGGGACGTCCGCGCCGCCAAGGCGCAGCGCCGAGATTTTCCCGCGCAGCCGCCCTATGCCCTCGCCGGAGCCGAGCAGCGCCTGAGCCGCGACCCTGCCGGCGCAGAGAACGAAGGCCGGGCGCAGAAGGCGCGCCTGCCTTTCCAGGAAGGGCGCGCAGGCGGCGATCTCGTCGGGGAGCGGGTCGCGGTTGCCCGGGGGGCGGCACTTGACGACGTTGGCAATGAAGCAGTTGGCGCCGCGCGACAGGCCGATGGCGCCGAGCATCCTGTCCAGAAGCTGCCCGGCCCTGCCGACGAAGGGGCGGCCGGCCTTGTCCTCCTCGGCGCCGGGGCCCTCGCCTATGACCATTACGGCCGGGCTCAGGGAGCCCTCGCCCGGCGCCGCGCGCTGCCTGCCCTGCGCCAGGCGGCATGCCCGGCAGGCGCGGATCTCCTCCTCGATGCGCCCGATGCTGTCGCCCTCGGGAGGCGCGCCGCCGAAACAGACGCCGCCTGGCGCGGGCCCGCCGGCCGCGCCGCTTGAGCAGGCGCCGCCCCCATGGGCGCCGCCTGCGGCCGATCCGCCAGGGCCCTCGGAAAAGGCGCCGCCGGCGGAAGCGCCGCTTCCATGGGCGCCGCCGCCAGGGGCGCCGGCTTCGGCCTCGGGCGGATCGGGGTCGCCGAGAAAGGCGCGCTCGGGGGGGCGCCCCGCGTAGCCGCCGCGGGAGGAGGCGCAGGCCAGGCCCAGGAAGCGCGCGAGGGCGGCCTTTTCCCCGGCTGTCACCTGGGGGCGCCCTCGCCAAGCCGGTTGATCTCGCGGATGAACTCGTCGGTGGTCTCGAAGCGCCGGCAGACGGAGGCGAAGCGGATGTACGCCACCTTGTCCAGCTCGCCCAGCCGCCTGAGGATAACCTCCCCGACCTCCTCGGCGCCTATCTCCCCGCTGCTTCGGCCAAGGAGCGCCGCCTCGTCCTCGATCTCGTTGACCAGGCCCTCGATCCGCATCTTGGAGACGGGGCGCTTCTCGAGGGCGCGCTCTATTCCGCGCTCGATCTTGTAGCGGTCGAAGGGCTCGCGCCGGCCGTCCCTCTTGACGACCATGAAGTGCCTGCCCTCGGTGCGCTCGTAGCTGGTGAAGCGCTGGCCGCAGCCCTCGCACTCCCTGCGCCGGCGCACGGCGTCGCCGCTGGCCAGCGAGCGCGACTCGAGCACCTTGTCGTCGTTGCTGCCGCAGCGCGGGCATCGCATGGGGGCCCCCTAGAAAAGCAGCGGGATCATGCCCAGCCCCGCGCTCTCGCTGAAGCCGAAAAGCGCGTTCATGTTCTGAACGGCCTGCCCGGCGGCGCCCTTCACCATGTTGTCGATGGCACTGGCCGCTATCAGCGTCGAGCCGGAGGCGTCAAGGTGAAGCGAGACGTCGCAGAAGTTGGAGCCGCGCACCCTGTTTGTCGCGGCGCAAAGGCCGGCGGGAAGCACGCGGGCGAACGGCTCGCCGCCGTAGAATTCCGCGTAGGCGGCGCGTATCCCGGCCTCCGCCTCCAGCGCCTCGGCCGAGGGCGGGCGCGGGGGGCCGGAGGCGGGCGGCGCGGCCCACTCGGGCGCCAGGGGGATGTAGACGGTGCTGAGTATGCCGCGGTTCATCGGCGCCAGGTGCGGGGTGAACACCGCGCGCGGCGCCGCGCCCGGCGCGGCGCCCTGGGCGGCCATGGCAGCGAAGGCCATGGCGATTTCCGGCGAGTGCCTGTGGGCGCCGCCGGCCTTGTAGGGGGAGACGGAGTCCGAGCACTCGGGGTAGTGGAAGGCCCTCGCGGGCTCGCGCCCCCCGCCCGAGGCGCCTGATGCCGCGTCGACGATGATCGCCGCGCCCGGCGCCGCCATACCCCTGGCCAGCGCCGGAAAGGCGGCAAGCGCCGCGCCGGTGGGGTAGCAGCCGGGGTTTGCGACGATGGCCGGCTTTCCGGAGGCGGCAAGGCCGCGCAGCCTTTCCCTGCTCATCTCGGTAAGGCCGTAGACCGCGCGCTCATGCAGATCAGGGCGCTTGCAGCGCACGCCGTACCAGGCCTCGAGCGTCGCCGCGTCGGCGCCGAAGCGGAAGTCGGCGGAAAGGTCTATGAAGGGGACGCCGCGCCCGGCGCAGGCAATGGCGCTCTCCTCGGCAAGGCCGTGCGGCAGCGCGGAAAAGACCACGCCGGCGCCGTCCATGGCCTCCTCGGCGCCGACAAGCGGCGCGGAGACGCGCCCGAGGAGCCCCGGGTAGACGGACTCGATGCGCTCGCCCTTGAAGCTGACGGAGGAAAGCGCCAGGCTTTCGATCTCGGGGTGGGAGGCGAGGATTCTGGAAAGCTCGGCGCCGGCGTAGCCGGTGGCGCCGATGACGGCCGCCCTCACGGCGCCCCCTGCCCCTGCCGGATCGACGACAGAAGGCCGTATGCCTCCTCGGCGCTCCCGGCGCTTAGCAGCGCCTCGCGCAGCTCGCGGCTTTTCAGGCTGGAGCTGAAAAAGGAAAGCGCCTGGAGGTAGCTGGCGTGCTGGTTGTAGGCGGCGGCGATCATCAGAACGAAGCGCACCGGCGTGTCGTCCAGCGGGTTGAAGTCCTCTATGTCCACCCGGCTTATCCCGACCGACACGACGAGGTCTGTCACGGACTGGAGGCGGATGTGCGGGATGGCTATGCCCCGGCCTATGGCGGTGCTCATAAGCTCCTCCCTCTTGATGATTTCCGAGGCGAGCTCCTGGCTGTTCTTCACCTGCGGCGCCGTGGCGAGGTTTTTGGCAAGCTCAAGAAGCACGTCGCGCTTTGAGGCGAAGCTGGGGAAAAGGATGCGCTCCGGCGAGAGGATGGCGCTGGCCTGGACGGGGCTGAGCTGGCAGCCGAAGCGGCCGGCGGAGAGCCTTTCGTTGACCCAGCGCGATATCTCCGACTTCTTGAAGCGCCAGACGGTGCCGATTTTCCCGGCGGGCATTTCCCCTTTCTGCGCCCACTCGTACACGGTCCGCTCCGACACCCGAAGGTACTGCGCGACTTCCTCGATCGTTAAAATGGCGTCATCAAGCATGCCGCATTGTAGCGCGGAACCGCGCCTCCCGTCAAGTTTTTCGCAGCTTTTCAAGGCTCCGGGAAGCTCTTCCAGGAGCCGCCGAATGGGCCCGCGGCCCCCGCGCCTCCCGGCGGCTTCCCGCCCCGCGCCGCGCGCCGCGCAGCCGCCCGGCCCCGCTTGGCAAAGCGCGCAGCCTTTGGTACAATGGCGCGCAGCCATGACGGAAAAGCGAAAAAAGGGCCTTGCCGCGGCCGCAGCGGCGTTCATTCTATACGGCGCGCTTGCCGCGCGCCCGATTCCCCCCGAAACGTCCATCGAGCCGCGCTGGATAGTCTCCCTGGAGTCCGGGCAGGCGTCGCCGCTGGGCGCGCGGGCGGACGGCGGCGGCGCCCCCGGCGGGGCGGCGGCCATGGATGCCGCGGCGGCGGGCGGGCTTCCCGAGCCGCTGCCGTTCATGCTGGGCCGGCGCTTCGGCTTCGTCGAGTGGGGCGGCGCCCTGGCTCTCAGCCGCGAGAAGGAGGGGATGGTCTCGATTTCCGGCGGGCGCTGGGCCGAGTTCGGCGCCGAGCCGGAAAGCGTCGAGATACGCGGCCCCGGCGGCGAGGCGCTTGCCGTCGTCGATCGCCCGGGCGGCTACCCGTTTTTCCTGGACGGCAGGAGCTTCGTCATGGGCAGGGGGCAGGACTCGATTTCCGAGATATGCGCCGAGGGGCGCGAGCTGTGGGCCTTCGACTTCCCCGGCCCGGTCACCGTGGTGGACGCCGCGGCCGGGCTGCTTCTGGCCGGCACGCTGGACGGCGCCGTGGCGCTTGTCGACTCCTCGGGGAGGCAGGCCTTTTTCTTCGAGCCGGGCGGGTCGCGCCTGCCGGCCGTGCTGGGCGCGGCCATCTCGCGCGACGGCTCCCGGCTGGCCGTCGTCTCCGGCATCGACAGCCAGCGCTTCCTCGTCCTTGAGCGCTTCGGCGCCGGCCCCGGCGACTTCCGCGTCGTCTACCACGAGTTCGTGGGCGAGGGCTTCCGCCGCCCGGTGCACGTGGCCTTCGCCGAGGGCGGCAGGCTGATAGCCTTCGAGCGCCAGGGCGGGCTGGGGATTTACGACGCCGGCTCAAGGCTTACGCGCAGGGTGGACGCGCCCGGCGAGCTTCTGGCGCTGGACTGCTCCGGCGCGCGGGGGCTTTTGTTCGCGATCTTCGCGGACGGGGGCGGCGGCGCGCGCCTCGTCGGGATAAGGGCCGCCGGCCGCTCCCCGAGGATCGTCGCCACGGCGCCCTTCTGCGGCGGCGGCGACGTGTTCCTGGGAAGAATGGGCGGCCGCCTTGTGGTCGGCGGCGGGCAGGCGCTCGCCGCGTTTGACCTGGAGAGAAGGTGACGGCGCGGCTTGCGGCGGGGCCGCGGACGGGGCCGAGGCCCGCGCTTTCCTCGGCGGCGCGGCTTGCGCCCTCGGCGGTCAGGCTTGTGCTGGCGGCGGCAATGGCGCTGGCGGCGGCGGCGCTGCCGGCCATGGAGTGGCCGCTGCCCGGGGCGGCGGTGGCGCGCAACTTCGGCTTCAACGACGGCGGCAGGCCGGGCCTTGGCGTTGCGCTTTCTGGCTCGGGCTACGCGCTTGCGTCCGGTCCCGGCGAGATCGTCTTCAGCAGCGCGGGCGGAAGCTCGGGCCCCGGCGGCGCGGCGCGCTTCCCCTCCCCGCTGGGGGTTTGGGCCGCGGTCGATCACGGCAACGGGCTTGTCAGCATTTACGCGCGGCTCGGCTCGCTCGGCTCGGGCGGCGCCGAAGAAGGCCCCGGCGGCGAAGGCAGCGGCGCCGAGGACCAGGGCCTCGGCCAGGGCGCGCGGCGCGGCGTCTTCGAGGCTCCCTTCGCCGTGGCGCAGGGCGACCCGATAGGCGCGGCGGGGTCCTCCGGCTGGTCGGGGGGGGGCGCGGGCTGCTACTTCATGGTTTACGACCGCAGGGAGCGGCGCTGGGTGAACCCGGCCATGGTCGCCTCGCCGCTTCCGGACGCGGTTGCGCCGCAGATACACTGGGCGCAGCTCCGCGCCGAGGACGGCTCGGCGGCGCCCGTTGCCCCCTGGCAGTCCGTCGCGCAGGGCAGGCACGGCGTCGTCGTCAGCGCCACGGACGCGCTTTCCGGCGGCCTTGGCTCGGGGCTCGCGCCGCACAGGATCATCGTCCTTGCCAACGGCGCCGAGATCGGCAGGCTCTCCCTGGAAACGATCAGCGCGAGGGACGGCGCCATGATGGTCAGCCGCAGCGGCCAGGCGCCTGCGCGGGGCGTCTTCGCGCCGTTCCCCGCCTTCGAGGCCGGCGAGGCCTGGCTCAACCGCGGGCAGGCGATAATCGAGGTCATAGCGCAGGACATAGCCGGCAACTACGCCAGAATCGTCGCGCAAATCACGGTGGAGTAGCCTTGGGCCTGCTTCGCGCCTGCAAGACCTGGTCGACGCCCGTGGCCCAGGAGGAGCGCCTCCCCGTTCCCTGCTGCCTCTGCGGCGGCTCGCGCTTCGCCCCCTCCCTTTCCTGCGAGGGCTTCTCCTACGCCAAGTGCTCCGGGTGCGGCCTCGTCCAAATGAACCCCCAGCCGGCCGAGCAAAGCGTCAGGGGCCGCTACGGGGAGGGCTACCTTGCCTACGAGCTGGAAAACGAGGCGGCCTTCCTCGAGCTTCAGAGGCTCGCCCTTGCCGACGCGGGCTTCCCGGAAATCGAGCGCGAGATGATGGCGGCTGCCGCGCCCCAGGGGCCGCGAGTCCTGGACGCCGGCTGCGCGACCGGGGCGCTTCTGGAGTGGCTGCGCGGCAGGGGCTGGCAGGCTGCGGGCGCGGAAATCTCCCCGTCTGCGCGGCATGCGCGCGAGGCGCGCGGGCTTGACGTTCGCTGCATGGCCGTTGAGGAATGCCGCTTCCCGGGCGGCTTTTTCGACCTGGCGCTTGCCTCGCACCTGATCGAGCACCTGAATTCCCCCAGGGCCTTCGCCCGCGAGATCGCCCGCATCCTGCGCCCCGGCGGGCTTTTCCTGGCCACCACGCCGAACATCTCGGGCTTCCAGGCGCGCCTTTTCCGCGGCAAGTGGCGCGCCGCGATTTTCGACCACCTGTACCTTTTCTCCGCCCGCGCCCTCAAGGCAATGCTGCGCGCCGAGGGCTTCGAAATCGAGGGCGTCTTCACCTGGGGCGGCCTGGCCGCCGGAACCGTGCCGCCCGCGCTCAAGCGCCTAGCCGACAGGGCCGCGAAGCGCCTCGGCGCCGGCGACGTGATGCTGGTCAGGGCGCGCAAGCCCGCCTAGGGGCGAACCGCCCGGAAGCCGATATGCCAGGGCAGATCGCCGGGATAGCCGCCCCCGCTCGCATTTTTGCAGGATTTACGAGCGCGAAAGCACAAAGCTATGGCACTCCAGCGCCGTTGCGCTTGGATGTGTTTAAATCGGGTAGGGTCGCTTAACACCCACTACGTAAAAGGACACAGCTTTAATCCGGCTAAAACAGGCTATTTTGCAATTTTTGTTGAAAGCGTCTGAGAAAACCATCAAGATCGCCTAATTCTCCCCTTTTTCGGGCAATTTTGGATTGTGGGAACAGGCCCTGATTCTCAAAAACAATATCAAGGCAAATGCAGCAATAGCTAATTCCACGGCAAAAGACCAGTGCAAAACAAACGAAATAATCCAATGGTTGAAACGCGCCGGCACCTCTATAAGCTGAAAGCCGTGATTGCTCAGTGGGTATAGCCAAAAAATGCGTTCGGTAAACGTATCCAGAATTAAATGTGCCAGCCAATTCACAAAAAATAACACGTAATATATTCGCATTCTTTTAAAAAACTTCATGTGATACAGCGGCAGCGTAATGAGAAAAGCTGTTGCCATCACAATCGGCAGATGTGGAAAAAAATGTCGGTGGGATACACTGCTGTCAAATAAATAGAAGTATATCAAACCCAAGTCGGGCCATACGCTAAAAATCAAGCTGCTGACAACGACGGATTTTTTTTCTTGCTTAAAGATTTTCGCTATAATATAGCCAGAAGGCATATGCGCAATTAACATATCTATATCCCCTAAAGCATCAACGCCAATTCGGCGGCCTCGTTATGCGCTAGTTTTGGTTTCAATTCGGTTTGTCGCTTGGCGGTGTAATTGACCGCTGCCATTTTCGCTCCCCTTTCGCAATCGATTGCGTATATATTGTACATCGTATATATGCATAAAAAATTCCCAGCCGCAGCCATTGCAAAGCCAAATGCGCAAGCGCGGCTTTTCGAATGGCAGCAGCCTGCGGCATGTTACAATATGCCGTCAGATATTGTCAAGCGCCTCGCCGACAGGGCCGCGAAGCGCCGACCGAGCGCTCTCGGGCGCAGGAATTGACTGCCGGGCATATAGAGTTCCCCGTGGAAGGCTGACGCATCGTGAAGGAAAACGACCTGCAGCATGTCGAGTTCGCGGTTTGCTGCATCGAGACCTACAAGGGCAAAAAGGGCCTTGACGGCAAGGCGGCGTATCAAAGGCTGAAAAGCTCCGGCGCGATTGAATATATCGACAAAAATTACGCCGCCCTGCGCGCATTCGGCGACGACCATATCGTCTGGAATATCGACGAATACCTTCGGGCAAGGCCTTGAACCCGGCAAAGCCATTGCCCCATCGATGCCCCCTTGATTGTCTGCGAGGGGTCCATACCCCGCCCTTTAGGGCGTAAAAGGGGTATGGGCCCTGAGACAGATTCCTTACCAAAACAACATACCCCGCCATTCATGGCGGGGTATGTTGTTTTGCTTGTGATGAAAAAAGGCCGCTACCTGGAACGAAAAGCGGCTCCCGCGCTTGAGCGAAAAATAGCGCAGTACGGAATCCTTATATATGCCGCATGAAAACGAGGCGATGTACCCAGTGCACAGGACAGGAAAGTTCCTCTGTGCTCCAGGAGGCGACGCACCCGCCTCGGTCATAAGATAAATGCCCTGAACGTGCCCGTCGCCTCCCTGCGGTTTTGCGCGCACAGCAAACAGCAAAGCAATTTGCCATGCGCGCAGCGATAATTGCCAACAGCGATTTAATCGTTACCTGTATTGACCCGCTGCTAGAAGTTTTGCGAGTTTCTTGATTCTATGGTTTTTCATTAGAACCCGCACGAGGAGGCCGATGGGTCCAAGAAACATAAAACCAAAAAACCAAACAAAAATGCCGATAAGAGTGGTTTTTATGGCTCCGCCAAATCCTTCCTCTTTGAGAGCCATGCTAAAGGCATAAGGAATGCCTGGCAAATAACTAATAGTGCCGCCAAAGCCAGTGCCGATCCATAGTCCTGCAAATGCGAAAGTAAAGATGCCTTCCATATCCCCATGCCAGATCACTCCTGATATCACTCCTATGACAAGGCCAAGAGAGCTGCATACGGCAGAGCAAATGAGGAGTATCTTTTTTTGCCTTTTCTCCTGCTCAAAGTCCCGCATCAGGTCTTCCCTAGAAACGGGGTTAGTTTTTTCTGTGCCGCTGTTGAAAAATTCTCGGGCTGCATCAATTGGCGTGCTATGATTTTCATCGCCAGCGCTGTTGCCATCATCCACGCCGCTGCTGGCAGAGGCATTAAGCAGCCCGGACAGCAATGCCACCGCCGCCGCGGCTAGCTGAGCATTCGACGGCGAGCCGTCAACCCAGCCGACCCTGCTGCCGCTGGCGCTGTAAATTTCGCTGCCTCTAATCTGCCCGATTCTGCTGCCGCTGACGCTATAGACGTCGCTGCCCCTGAGCTGCCCGACTCTGCCGCCGCTGGCGGTATAAAAGTCATCGCCCCTGAACTGCCCGACCCTGCTGCTGCTGGGAGTAAAAACCTCGTCGCCCCTCAGATCCCCGACCCTGTTGCCGTAAGTGTCTTTTATGTACATTTTTGCAATTCTCCTTTGCGGCGCTAATGCCGCCGCAGGCATATTCAAAATTCCCATACGGGATTTTTTGCAATTTCTCGGGCACTAAATTCCATCCCCACATTCGATGCCATAAGCGCGCTACGGGTAGCGTAGGCGGATGGGTATCGACACCGGAACGTTTTCGTGCCTGGCACCATCGCGCCGCCTATCGCGCCACCTATTTACCGCGGCGTAAAGCCCCAAGCGGTGGGATTACCTTCACGATCGACACTTATTACCCTATATGTTCCTGCCCTTCTGCCGTTCTGGTCGTAGAACATGGTAAAATTGACGATACCCCTCCCTACAAAACCAGAGGAAATTCCGCCTTGCCGAAGATCCACTTCATATCCGATCGTAATGTTGGTTATTCGGTGATTCGAAAAAGCCCAATTGTCAATAACCCTAACGCTACTTGGAATGGTAATGTTGGTTAACCTATCATTACGACGAAAAGCATTCTGCCCAATAATTCTGACCCCGTTGGGAATGGTTACATTGGTAATTCCCCTGTTTTGGAAGGGGCCTGTTAATTGCCATTGGCTCGCTGAACCGCCTATCTCCACAACCGTTATGCCTCTAACCGTGGAAGGTATAACCACGTTCGTCTGGGTTCCGGTAAAGCCCGTCAGCACGCCGTTTTCATTGACGGTAAAGTAGCGCTCGTTGGTGGCGGCCACCCCGCCGGGCCGCGCCCTTGGGTGCAGGGCGAACTGCTGCGCGGGCATCACGCTTATCCGCCTCTGCGCGGCGGCCTGCTGCGCGGGAACGCCGTCGATGGCGGCCACGCGTATGGAAAGCCGGTCGGTTATCGCGTTTATGTCCACCCCCGGCACGGTCACGGTTCCCGACCACTCGGGGCTGGGGATTGTCATGCCGTAGCGCACGCGGAAGCCGCGGGGAATGGCGGCGGTTCCGGAGCCGATAACCCTCCCTTGGTCGTTCAGGATTTCCATGGCCACCGCGGCGCTGGCGGATCTGCCGACAAAGGGGGAGGCAACGCCAACGGTATTGTTGGGCCAGTCCAGCCCCCAGTCCCTTGATCTGCCGGTTGCCCTAAGGCCGCTTTCCACGGTCAGCACGACCTCGTTTATCGTGTGCGTCCACATGGAGTCCAGAACAGTCCGCATGGCGAAGCTTAGCTCCACGGTCTCGTTCTGGAAATTCACGGTTCCGTGGGTGATGTCCGTGTAGTAGATGAGGTAGAAGGGCTGATCCCTGGCGAGAAAATCGCGGACGAAGTTTTCCGTTTCCTGCAGCCGCCGCATCCACTCGCTTCGCAAAACTATGTCGGCGCGGGCGTCCAGCGCTCCCGCCGCAGGCCTGCTCGCTATTCCCGCGGTCAGAATGATCAGGCGGCTTTCCGCTTCCTCAAGGAGCGGGTCGTGGCCGGCGGCCTGCATGAAGTGGGACAGCGCCTCCACCTCGAACCCCTGCCGCTGCGCGTAAATGCCCCTGGCCAGCGCGGCCTGCGCCTGCGCCGCGGCGGCCTCCGGAGCTCTCGCAAGCTCCTGCCTTCCCCGGCCGGTGAGCGTCACCCCAAGCTGCCCCAGAAGATCCGCGGTCGCCGCCCTTACCGCGGAAAGGCTCTCTATCTCCTGAATGGCCGCCGGGGTTGGCGGGCGCGAGGCCCTTCTCACGCCGGTTTGAACGTCGGTCACGGCGAACTCCAGCATGTAGGCGGTGGCGGTCCTGGTCACGGCGCCGGCAAGGACATAGCGGGCGTTGGCGATATGCCCTATGCGGATAAAGTCCTCGTCGGAAAAGTGCCCCGCCATGGACATTCCCTGCTGGTCGAGAATCGTTTCCAGGTTCTGCCTGTCGACGATGGTGATGGCCGAATAAAGGTTGAAGTCCCCGGTCATCGATCCCTGTATCAGCGAAGGCATCCACCGAAGCTGGTCTTCGGAAAGCCCGCTGCCCGCCGGCTCGAGAACCGCCAGGGTCATGCCCCGCCCGCCGTTCCCCGACCAGAACGGCGACGCGGGGGCCGCCGCCTGAGCAGCCTGCTGAGGGGCCGGGGCTTGCCGGGGCGCGGCTTGCTGAGGCGGGGCAGGCGGCGCAGCGTGTCCCTGCCCCGCCTGCGGCCCTGCTTGCTGCCCGGCCTGCGCCGGGCTTCCTGATGCGCTGGCCAGGCCCAAAGCAATGAACGCAGCCAGCGACGCTGCCCCGGCGAAATGCGGCAGCCATTTTTTCCTTGTCATAAAACGCTCCTTCTTGCAATTTTTCTGTATGTCATGCTTTCCAGGAAAGCGGCGGCGGCGTAGGACGCAAGATCGCGCGGGTCGAAGGTTCCGGGCGCGGCTCCCGTCATCTGCATGATCTCGGCAAGAGAGGCGGCGGCGAGAAACAGGCCCGCGTAGAGCGCCCGCCATTTTGCATTGGCTAGCCAGATCGCGCGTATGGCCAATAGCCCGGACAGGCACCACAGGCCGTGCGGCAGGTTGAAAACAAGCATCCGCCCCAATGCCGCGTCCATTCCGGGCAAGGCCAGCGGCGCGGGCAAAAGCCGGGGCGGGGAAAAATGCCGAAACAGTGCCATGCTGCCGATGTCCCTAAAAAGGGCATAGATCGCCACGCCGCCCAAAAGGGCGGCAAGCGATGCAAGGCAACAGGCCAGCCTGAGCCTTTTTGCGGCTAGATTCGGAAGATTATCGCAATCAAAACAGTTTCGATTGAAATGGGGGGG
>Ga0209755_10001831_pt1 | contig 31340 bp, 24 predicted proteins | sample TergutCo191P1_FD_187301 | JGI IMG/M metagenome (GOLD analysis project Ga0209755, IMG submission 187301) | Cornitermes sp. P1 segment gut microbial communities from Petit-Saut dam, French Guiana - Co191P1 (SPAdes) (version 2) | ecosystem: Host-associated > Arthropoda: Insects > Digestive system... | reverse complement strand
AAACGTCTCGGCAGCCGAAAGCCGCATCCGCGATGCAGACATGGCAAAAATGATGACGGAATTTACAAAGAACAACATATTATTCCAAGCCTCGACGGCAATGCTTGCACAGGCAAACTCCCTCCCGCAAAGCGTACTACAACTACTCGGATAAAGCGTATAAAAAGCACCGGAAAAATAGTAATAATTGCGCGTGATAAGCAGCCCGAATCAAACGATTCGGGCTGTTGTTCATGTGTGTCCATACCCTCTTTAGCAAAGATAGTTGTCCCAAACCCATGCCCTCTTTAGCAAAGATAGTTGTCTCAAACCCATACCCTCTTTAGCAAAGAGAGTGCCCCCGCAGGGCGGATGTTTTGTTGTCAATGCAGATGGAGGGGTGTTTTAGCTTCTCTGCGGAGACCTGTTTTTGACCACCCCGGCAACCAGTAACGCCACTACTAAAAAAAATAAAAATAATTCCAAAAAAACACTAAAGTATCCATAAACTAATCCGATAAATAAAATAGTGAGGCAAACGCAAGGACGCGTTGGTACGAGAACTAGGGATAGTCACTCCGCACTTCGCGTCCGAGCACAAAAAAAGTGGTCGGCTACTTGTGTTTCCCAAAAAACAGTCATAAACCCTCAAAGGGTACGCGCCCCGAAAAGGGATATGAATAAAAAAACAAACAAACAACACACGAGAGGTAAGGACGCCACTCGGACAAACAGAAAGGAAGCGAACAAAATGCGTATCAACAACAATATCACGGCTATTAACAGCCACAGGCAGTACGGCATCAACAGCGGAAACATCGGAAGAAACATGGAGAAACTAAGCTCAGGCTTCCGCGTAAACCGTGCATCAGACGATGCAGCAGGCCTTGCTATCTCAGAAAAAATGAGAGCACAAATCCGCGGACTGAACATGGCAAGCAAGAACAGCCAAGACGCAGTATCCCTAGTGCAGACAGCCGAAGGCGGCATGCAAACCATTCAGGACATCCTCCAGAGAATGCGTGAACTTGCAGTACAATCGGCGTCAGACACGAACCAGAACGAAGTTGACCGCGAAGCACTCCAACTGGAACTGGAACAACTGGGCGCAGAAATCAATGACATCGCAGGAACCACAGAGTTTAACAAAATGAGACTGCTCGACGGCTCCAGAGGAGCAGGCATACCTGATAGCACCACTAACGTTCCCGATGCTGATACGGGCAGCGACCTGGTGATTCAAGCGGGCGCAAACCACGGTCAAACAATGAGCATTTCAATAAATGCAATGAGCTCATCCGGACTTGGCGTAGTAGTTCTCACAGGCGGCGAGCTTACCGGAAACTCCGCAGCCGGAGCCTTCGATGGCACAATGGCAGCAGATCAAGCGGACTGGTTTACAAATGACAATCTCACCGGAGCAATGGAAACAACCAGAATAAACATCAACAACAGAGAAAACGCAGAAACATCGATTGCCGTAATAGACAGAGCGCTAAACTGCGTATCCATGCAAAGAGCACAGCTTGGTGCATTCCAGAACCGCCTTGAGTTCAAGATTCAAAACCTTGACAACCAAGCAGAAAACGTCTCGGCAGCCGAAAGCCGCATCCGCGATGCAGACATGGCAAAAATGATGACGGAATTTACAAAGAACAACATACTGTTCCAAGCATCAACAGCAATGCTCGCACAAGCAAACTCCCTCCCGCAAAGCGTATTACAACTACTAGGATAACAACTGGATTTTGGGGCGCTACGCGCCCCACCGCTTATCCCGCACATTTCGTCATCAGCCCCTAAAGGGTACGCGCCCCGGAAAGGGTTTATGAATAGAAACAAAAAAAACCAAAACCGAGGGGTAAGGACACTCCCGGGACAAGAGAAAGGAAGCGAACAAAATGCGTATCAATAACAATATTACGGCTATTAACAGCCACAGGCAGTACGGTATCAACAGCGGAAACATCGGCAGAAACATGGAAAAACTGAGCTCCGGATTCCGCGTAAACCGTGCATCAGATGATGCAGCAGGTCTTGCAATCTCAGAAAAAATGAGAGCACAAATCCGCGGACTGAACATGGCAAGTAAGAACAGCCAAGACGCAGTATCCCTAGTGCAGACAGCAGAAGGCGGCATGCAAACCATTCAAGACATTCTCCAGAGAATGCGCGAACTTGCCGTACAATCATCGTCAGACACGAACCAGACCGAAGTTGACCGCGAAGCGCTCCAATTGGAGTTAGAACAGCTCGTACAAGAGATTGACGACATCGCAAAAACTACAGAGTTTAACAAAATGCAGCTATTGGACGGTTCAAGAAGCACAGCAGGCGTACCGGTAGTAGCAGGGGATGGAACGGTATCTGCCGCAACAACACCGGGCAGCGACGTCGTAATCCAGGCAGGTGCAAACCACGGCCAGACAATGAGTATTTCAATCGGAGCAATGAGTGCGGCAGGTTTAGGAGTAACCGCAGCAACTCTTACCAATCTGACTGACAGAATGGATACCGAGGCTAACGCTTGGGTCAATGACAACGGGCTTACATCAGACGGAACAATGACAGCAACTCGCGTTAACATCAACAACGGAACCAACGCGCAGACCTCAATCGCAGTAATAGACAGAGCATTAAACTGCGTATCAATGCAAAGAGCACAGCTTGGTGCGTTCCAGAACCGCCTTGAGTTCAAGATTCAAAACCTGAACAACCAGGCAGAAAACGTCTCGGCAGCCGAAAGCCGCATCCGCGATGCAGATATGGCAAAAATGATGACAGAATTTACAAAGAACAACATACTATTCCAAGCTTCGACAGCGATGCTTGCTCAGGCAAACTCACTACCGCAAAGCGTATTACAACTACTCGGATAAAGCATAAAACAATAACACAGCACACATCTTAAATAGTTTCAATTGCGCGTGTGCAGCAGCCCGGATCAAAAGATTCGGGCTGTTGTGCGCTCTGCTTATACAAGTAAGGATTTTCTTATTTTTCTAATTGAATTAAAGTTATTTAAAAAAGTCACGATATAATTAATAGAAACAGAAAACGGCATGGATGCACGTCACTAAAATTGGAGACTTGAGAGGGAAACGGATTTTCTCACGAAAGTCAAAAAGAAAGAAACGTGCATTTTTTCTGCGTATATATAAGAATATTTCGGCGCAGAAACAATCCGGGCAAAAAACTTGTGAAAAAACTGACCAATAACCTTGTCACAACGGCGTTTAAATGAGATAATGCAAAGGGAAGCGGGTTTTATAGGTAGAAAAAATAGTAAAGTTATAATAAAAAGTCACGATAAAAGTTTATGGAAACAAAAAACGGCATGGATGCACGTCTAAAAATTTGGAGGCTTGAGGGGGAAACGGATTTTCTCACGAGAGTCAAAATGAAAGGAAGCGTGCATCAATTATGCGTATTCAAAATAACATTACAGCGGTAAACAGCCACAGGCAGTACAACATCAACAACAGAAGCATCAGCAAAAACATGGAACAACTCAGCTCAGGTTTTCGGGTAAACCGTGCGGCTGACGACGCCGCAGGGCTTGCAATCTCAGAAAAAATGAGAGCACAAATCCGCGGGCTAAATCAAGCTTCGAGAAACAGCCAGGACGCCATTTCACTGGTGCAGACAGCAGAAGGTGGAATGCAAACCATACAGGACATATTGCAGCGTGTCCGCGAACTTGCTGTGCAAGCGGCGTCAGACACTAACCAGGACGAAGTCGACCGTGAAGCACTCGATCTTGAAGTTCAGCAGTTGCTTGGAGAGATTGATGATATTTCCGGCTCTACCGAGTTTAATAGAATGCCTCTTCTCAACGGTGAGTTTGAAGTTGGGAGATGGAATTATACAGTAGCCGGCACATCCATTACGCCGGAAGCAATTGCAAGAGGCGACTTTACTATAACTTACGACTCCGTTCAAGACACAGATGGTAATGAAATCGGCAGAACTATCACTTCGGCAGAGCGAAGAGTGTGGGATAATTCAACATCACCGCCTACCTCAAGCATGGTAGCGATGGATATATCTGACTCCCAAGCAGTTTTGGGCAGAGCACTGGCTATCCAAATAGGCGCAAACTCAGGTCAAACTATGACAATATCCATACAGTCCATGAATAGAGACGGTCTGCAGCTTAGAGACGCAAGAAACGGTACAGATGTTCCGATTAACGTCTTAGACCGCGATAGCGCAGAGGAAGCACTAAATGTTATTGACGCAGCTCTCGGCACAGTGTCAATGCAGCGCGCGGAACTCGGCGCATTCCAAAACCGCCTTGAGTTTAAGGTGCAAAACCTCGACAACCAGGCAGAAAACGTAGCGGCGGCAGAAGCTCGCATACGTGACGCCGACATGGCAAAGCTCATGACCGAGTTTACAAAGAACAACATCCTCTTCCAAGCATCGACAGCAATGCTTGCACAAGCAAACGCATTACCGCAAGGCGTGCTGCAACTGCTGGGATAAAGAAATAAATAATATAGCTGCCCGAACCGCAAGGCTCGGGCAGTATTGGCGTAGATGAGAAATCACAGAAAAAACATATGACAATAACAGACTTTGCGCCGCGGCAAAAAGAGAGAAAAGGATAAAATTATGAGCAAGAAAAAAGGCAAAAAGAAAAATCCGCAGCCTACCTTACCATTGGTGCGGCTATCTCAATGCATGATTGTAAAAGATGAAGAAAAAAACATAGAAAGAGCACTTTCGTGGGCAAAGGATATCGCGTTTGAGCAGATAGTAGTGGACACCGGCTCAACAGACCGTACAGTTGAAATTGCAGAAAAAATGGGCGCGAAAGTGTATCATTTTGAGTGGATAAACGACTTTTCAGCCGCAAAAAATTATGCCATTGAACAAGCCACGGGCAACTGGATAGCCTTCCTTGACGCTGACGAATATATATCCAGGCAAGATGCGAAAAAGCTATTTGCAATCCTAAAAAAAATACGTTCGGACCCGGACATGCGGGAAAAATGCCTTGTTTTGAACATACCGCTGGTCAATGTCGATGAAAATGGAAATCCGACGTCGGTTTATGACCAAGAGCGCGTTTTCCGCAATATCCCGCAAGCTAGATATAAGGGAAAAATCCATGAAATGATCACATTGGGAAGCGAAAGCGTTTTTCGCATGGATGATATAAAGGTAGTTCACACCGGATATTCAGAAACCGCATACGAGCAGACCGGCAAAGCGTGGCGCAACATCGATATGCTGCGCTTGGAACTAAAAGAAAGACCGGACGATTTAACGCTGAAAGCATACTTAGCCGATGCGCTGAAAGTAAGCGGAAGCCAGGAGGATATTGAAGAATCAGACAGATTGTATAACGATGTAATAAATGGCGAAGGAGCATACAGCATCCACGTTATGGGCGCGTATAAGTACCTGATAGAAAAATTCATAGCCACCCCCGGCAAACTCGCCGACGCCGAAGCAATGAACGTAAAAGCACTGACGGATTTCCCGGATGATATTGATTTAATCTTCCTTTACGGCATGATAATGAACATGAAAGGCGAGTATAAAACCGCATGGGAGCAGCTTACAAAATGCGAAGAAAAGCTGATGAAATCAAAATCACTTGACGACGCCACATATCTCATGGCAAAACCGACTATGCTATTTCAGCAATTAGCAGCGGCAGCGCAAGGGTTGGGAGATGTACAAGGACTCGTCAGAAACACAACAATGGTATTGTCCGCGGACAAAACACGATCCGGCATTCTAAAGATATACATAGCGGAGCTTATAAACCATAACACCCCATATGATGAGATAGAGCAGTTGCTATCCACAATATACGATTTTAAAGACACAAGAGATATCCTGCTGGTTGCCCGTGCTGCAAAAGACTGCGGAGCCCTAGATTTTGCAAAAAAAGTTCTGGAAAAAGCCGAAACATCAACAGCAAAACAATAAGCGCAAAAAAACAATAACCCAATAGACCTTCCTGCAAAGGTAATGCAAAAAAACGGCATGTCCGGACAACTGCTCACATCGCAGGTATAAGGGCCGCCCCGCCGACCGGAAATAAAAGCATTACATATTCATTACGAAATAAGCCGGGCACTTGACAAGGCTCAATATCTGCAAGTACAATTAAAAACCGACCGTAATTGTTGTGTCTAAAGTCTGCGAAAAGGAGAGACGAAAGTGCCAAAGGCTACCGGAGTGAAAGTTATTGCGCAAAACAAAAAAGCATTTCACGAATACCATATATTAGAAAAATTTGAAGCCGGAATCGAGCTTTTTGGAACGGAAGTCAAATCAATAAGGCAAGGCAACATAAATCTCAAAGAAGCCTTTTGCATGATTAAAGACGGAGAACTTTTTGCGCGCGGAATGCACATAAGCCCATATGAAAAGGGAAATATCTTTAACCGCGACCCAATGCGACCAAAGCGGCTCCTCATGCACAAACGTGAGATAATGCGACTTTACGGACGAGTAAAGCAAGACGGACTAGCGCTCATTCCAATAAGCGTATACCTAAAAAACTCAATGGTAAAAATCGAAATAGGGCTGGCGCGAGGCAAAAAACTACATGACAAAAGAGAAGCGGCGGCAGAAAAAACCTCAGCAAGAGAGATGGATAGACATATAAAAGAACGAATGTAAACAAAGGAAGGAAACCGCAAGTAATGACAGAGAACAAAAAACCGATAGTAACAATAGAAATGGAAGACGGCAGAATTATAAAAGCGGAGCTATATCCGGAAATCGCTCCGAATACGGTAAACAATTTCATCTCGCTCATAGGCAAAGGTTATTATGACGGGCTGATATTCCACCGTGTAATTCCGGGATTCATGCTGCAAGGCGGATGCCCGCTCGGAGAGGGTTACGGCGATCCCGGTTACAGTATTCCCGGAGAGTTTTCAAAAAATGGATTTTCAAACGACCTTAAACACACACGCGGAGTACTCTCAATGGCAAGATCACAAGCTCCGGACTCCGCCGGAAGTCAGTTTTTCATAATGCACGCAGACTCGGCGCATCTCGATGGTTCATATGCGGCATTCGGCTGCGTCATAGAGGGCGAGGAAGTTATAGATGCGATAGCAGACATAAGCACAGACTATGCTGACCGTCCGACCGAAGACCAACGCATGAAAAAAGTAACGGTAGAAACATATAACATAGCCTACCCCGACCCAAAAACAATATAGAAATAGTTTTTCAAACGCGTCTAATCCCGTTGCAAAGCGGCGACTATGAGACTGGTCTCCTTTCAAGGGTGCCGGTAATAACCAAATTCGAGCCCAACGAAGTGGGTCGGATTTGGAGAGGAAGAGCAACGAAGCGAAAAGGATACTCGCCGACAGGCGAGTGCAGTGCAGCGAAGTTTGCTCTGACGAGGGGTTGTACAGGTTTCGACGGGGGTGTGGAGGCGTAAATAGCGGGCGGAGGCGCCGACTCCTAAAACGGCAAACCTTATAAACTAAAGAACAACGATAACGTAGTTCCGGTCGCCGCTTAAGGCAACCCGTCCTACCCGGAAGGTCCACGAGCCGGGATAGGGCGTCGATTAGTGGAGAACGTGAGTGCGATAAGCTTTGCCCGCACCAGGAACAATGAAGCTACTAAACCATAAACGCTTGACGGATGGCGCTATGGCAAGGGAAACGAGCGAAAGCTCAAAATAACCGTCTGCGCCCGGAGAAGTTTGCGTTAAAACGCTTTCGGACGGGGGTTCAATTCCCCCCAACTCCACCATACGAGTATTACACGAACTCACCTATTATTTTAAGGGCGGCTTTGCCGTAACGGTGTGGTTGTGATACCGACAAAATGTAAAAATACGGTCGTGGGAAACCGCCGCCGCATTTTTGCAAAAAAAATTGGTCAGAACTTTACATCGTGTTTATTGCCATTTCTTCAAGTTGAGGCAAATATACATCTATACTTGGGATTTCCATGTCAAAAGAAGATACGTCAAATACATTTGGATGACCAATCGTGTTGCGAATATATGTAAACATATCCTCTTTGCAGTTCGGATTTTTGTTTAGCTTCTTTTGGTCACGTGTTGCAACGGTCGGTATCAACGGCATCGTACTCTTTATGTACTCAGTAAACGTTGTTTGGCTTTCAACTTCTTCGTGGTTGATTCCGTAAAGACCAATCAAGTATTGATAAATCCATAAAAATCTCAACACTTTATTCGGTTGGCAGAGCATTTTTAGTACCTTTGTTGCGTTTTCATCCATGCAAGGTGTCAACTCGAAAAACTCTGTGCTTTCTATTTTTCACTCAAAACAAATCTGAATGCGTTCCAGTACGTGTCAGATACAGAAATAGTGTATCTTCAAAAATCTCATACACAAGAAGCCAGTCGGGTGTAATGTGGCACTCTCTACAGCCTTTGTAATTGCCTTTTAATGGGTGGTCGAGATATTTTTCGGGCAGTGGTTCACCCTTTGCAAGCAAAGCAATGACCTCTGCCAATAAACTCAAATCATACCCACGTTTTTTGATAGTCTTGAAATCTTTCTTAAAACGTGAAGTCCTCTCAATCTGGTATTTATTCGTCATCTTCGCTCTCCAAATCCTCAAAAAGAGCCTCTACGCTGTCAAATCCCTTGTGTAAGTGAGGATTGCGCTTCATTTCTTGGACTTCCTCAATCGCCGCTATTGTTTGGGCGTTAGGAGTATCCTTTGAAATTTCAAAAGGTATTCTTTGCCGTCTAACAACGGTTTTTGCAAATACGGTAAACGCCGCCGTCATTGACAAGCCTAAGTCGTTGCAAGTTTCGTCAAAGTTACGCTTCAAATCTTCGTCCATACGGATATTGATACTTGTTTGAGCCATTAAAAGCACTTCCTTTCAGCTCTTAGTATAACCATTATACTGCAAGCGTATTTACAATGTCAACAAATTCGTGTGCATTTGGACGGTGCGACAACCCGCAGGGAAGGAAACATAACGTCTTGCACCTATTAGAAAAAACTAATACAAGATGAGCTTTTTATGGCGTTGATAAACTGCACGGAATGTTCAAGGGAAATTAGTGATAAAGTTGACTCATGGGGATGCGGACCTTTTTTCGCTTGACAATAACATCCTCTTACCCTTACCATAACCCTTGCGAGTTTTTGCACACCCGGCAACCTGCAAATCCCCCCCCGCACTTTCGCAGTCAATTTCACAGCTATAGTTGACAATAGGAGTTTGCAAAGATATAATCAAATCATAAAATACCAATAAAAGATTTGGTCAATGGATTTTATGTATAAAACTGCACTACTATTATGCTATCTGGAGAGACTGCTATGCCAAAACATTTTACAGAAGAAGAAAAAAAACGCATTTGCCAAGAGCTCCTCTCCACAGGTTTGGAGCTATTTGAAAAATACGGAATCAGCAAAACCAACGTAAACGACATAACAGAGCAAGTTGGAATATCCAAAGGCTCATTCTATGCATTCTTTGCCTCAAAAGGCGATTTGTTTATGGAAATATATCGGCTGGAGAGAGAAAGAGCCCACGCAGAAGTGTTCGCCGAAGTTACGGACGACGAACACGACTTTGGCTATTTGATAAAAAAATACACTGAAAAAATGTACATAAGAATGAAAGAAAGCCGGATATTGTCGATTATCTACGACTTCGAGGGTCTTAAAATGATAAGTGACAAATCAGTGAAAGAACGATTATTCCTATTTAATGAGCGAACTACCCAGCAGCTTGCCGACATGATACAATTCTGGATGGAGCGGGATGGTCCATATGAAATCGACGCAATCATCGCCACGAAAATGCTCAGATCAATAAATTTTCTGAGATTTCACGATTATGTTTTTGGCATGGAAGACTTTGAAAAGATGGTCGGAATGCTGACAGAGGCGGTTATAGATTACATAAAGGACACCAGGATAAAATAAAATGCGAAAAAAGCAGTTTTGCACAAACTGTTTAATTTTGGAAATCAAATGACCAATTACCGTTTTAGTCACTTAAATTATTGAAAGAGGTGAGACTATGGATAATGTGAACTGCGGAATAGTGGGTTTTGGCTTCGCGTTTCCGGACACGACCAGAGACTACAAGGAAATTGCAAAACTCTCAGGGGTTCCGCCGGATGTTGTGCGTGAAAAGTTTGGGATTAACAAAGTCTACTATCCCGGAGGAAATGAACAGACAAGTGAGCTTGCCATCCGCGCGGCGAAAGACTGCCTTGCCGGGACAGGTGTAAAACCCTTGGAAATTGATTTGATTATCTATTTTGGAGAAAACTACGCAGACCACCTGATTTACAATCTTTGCGGAAAAGTACAGGGAGCTATCGGAGCAAAAAATGCTTGGGGATACAGCATTGATATAAAATGCGGCTCAGCAATTCTAGCTATGGAACAGGCAAAGCAATACATGCAAACAAATGACGATATAAACACCGTCCTGCTTGCGGGAGGATACCGTAATGTTGATTGGGTAGATTACACCGATAGCGCAGTATCGTTCTTATATGACGTCTCTTGCGGCGGAGCGGCATGTATCATGCGAAAAGGACATGGAAGCAAACAGTTGCTGAGCAGCGCGGCAATAATGGACGGCTCCTTCGCGGACTCCATCATAATTCCGGCAGGAGGCACAAAATTACCGATGACAAGCGAAAACATAGACGATCCCTACTTGCATAGCCTGCGTCTGAAAGAGCCGGACGCCTTTCGTGAGCGTTTGGGAAAAATCACTCTCCCGAACCTGGCGAAGGTTCTGGAAAAAGCTCTAGCGAAATGCGGCATGACATTAAAAGACCTGGACTTCTTATGCCCGCTGCATATGAACAGGAAGAGTCACGAAAAATTGCTGGAACTTCTGGGACTGCCGCCGGAAAAAGCTGTTTACCTGGCTGATTACGGTCATGTGGGGCAGTTTGATCCACTGATTGCACTGGACATGGCAGAAAAACAAGGACTTGTAAATTCCGGAGAAATAGTTGGAGTTTCGGCAATGGGGTTCGGCTATATATGGAATGGCGCCGTCATTAAGTGGTAGGAGGAAAAAAATGAGTAAATATGTTGACGAGTATAAAAACAAACTAAGAACCGGTCGCGAAATTATTGATATGATTAAAGACGGTGACTTTATCAGCACCGGGCAGGCAGGCGGAAGCCCGCAAGCCCTTTACAAAGAGCTGCACCACATAAAAGGACGTGCAAAAGACGTAACCTTACAAGCTTCATTGATGCTAGGAAATTACCCGGAACTGGACACACCTGACATGGAGGGATGGCTGAGAAATGAAGCGTGGTTTTTTGGCGCGAGGGAACGCAAAAGGCAAGGAGAAAGACTCGACATGACCTTCTTTCCGACACATCTGAGTTCGAGCGCGGAAAAGAAGCTAAGCTACACGCAGCCGGACATGTTTTGGGGAGTATCCGCGCCAATGGATAAGCATGGAAACTTAAATGTAGCATATGGCATAGCATACGAGATGAAGATGCTGGAACAAGCAAAAACCGTCGTGCTTGAAGTAAACGAGAACGCCCCGCGTACTTTTGGCGACAATACGGTCAATATAAGAGATGTGGACTTCATCGTGGAGAGCAAAACACCAAGACCAGTCCTACCATCGGCAGAACCAACGGAGCTGGATATGCGGATAGGGGAGTATATTGCCTCGTTAGTACCTGACCGGGCAACTATACAGCTAGGCATAGGCAACATACCCAATGCAGCGGCGCTCAGCTTTATTGACAAGAAGGACTTGGGGATTCATACTGAAATGATAACATCCTCAATGGCAGATTTGTACGAGGCAGGTGTTATAACAAACAAGTATAAAGGTATTTTCAAAGGAAAAATCATTGGAACATTTGTCTTCGGAGACGATGCACTATATGATTTCATCGATAATAATCCTATGGTGGAGCTAAAATACGGTCACATTGTAAACGACCCGTTTATAATCGCAAAAAACGATAATATGGTCAGTATCAACACCGCAATTGGGGTGGACTTGTTCGGACAAGTCAGTTCGGAGGCAATGGGATATAAGCAGTATTCCGGTATAGGCGGACAGTTTGACACGGCTTTCGGCGCCCAGCGTGCCAATGGCGGAAAATCCATCATAGCACTGCGCTCAACGGCAAAAAGAGGAGAAATCTCAACAATAGTTCCGCATTTTGCCGCAGGAACTATAATAACGCTTCCTCGCAGCGACGTTGACTATGTTGTGACAGAATTTGGCATAGCAGCGCTTCGTGGTCGCTCTATAGTAGAGCGGGTAAAAGCGCTGTCGCAGATAGCTCACCCGGATTTTCGGGACTGGCTGCTCGAAGAAGCGGGAAAGATGGGAATCAGGTAGATTCTCCTGCAAAAACTAAGCAGTTACGGGACATTGAGTATTCAAAAACACAGTTTGCATACAGACAGTGCACGTCATTTGCGGTAGTTACTTGAAAAAACTGTTGACTTGTGTGCTCGAAACTGTAATCATTGCGAGTTTTTGATACCTCGCAGACCTGTAACATCAAGCAAAAAAAGTTGAAAAATTTTAAGGTTTATGATTGACAAAAGACAATGAATGGATTATCATAAAATCACAGTGACCAATAATGTTTTTGGTTATTGAACTCGTACCAGCAAAGGTTCAAGATAGTGCGGCGCGTATTACAAACATTATTTTTTGGAGGACTATTATGAAAAAGTTGATGAAAATCACAGCAATGATTATGGTACTAACCCTCTGCCTCATTATGATTTCTGCATGCGGCAATCAGGGTCAGCAAAACCAAGGCGGAACAGAGGCGGTCGAACCAATTAGAATCGGAGTTTTGATTGAGCAATCCGGCGCGTTTGAAGAGTGGGGGCGCACTGAGCAGGGCGGCATTGAAATAGGCTTCGACTGGGTCACTAACGGAACAATGGAAATAGACGGACGTCCTATTGAACTGATAATCCGTGACACAGCATCAGAGGTAAACACGGCTGTTCAAAGAGCAACGCAGCTCATCGAGGCGGATAATGTTGACATTCTTACGGGCAGCACAATGTCCGCTATTGCACTGGCGGTGTCTCAGCTTGCATCGTCGCACAATGTACCCTATGTTATCGGCTGCGCGGCGGTAAACAGTCTGACCGGCTCCGAATGGACGCCATACACATTCCAAACCGGTCGTGTGGTGCGTCAGGTAACAACAGCAATCGGCGCTTTTACGCCCCAAATTGGCACCAGATTTGCTATACTGGGTCCGGACACAGCGGCGGGACATGAGTTTGCAGGGGCATTTGCGACTGATATCGAAGCAAATGGCGGAGAAATAGTATATTGGGAGCACGCTCCGCAAGAAGTCAGTGACTTTACTCCTTTCTTATTTGCAATTCGCGACAGCGGAGCCGACGCACTGGTGGTCATACCGGTAGGACATAGCTATACTGTCACTCTACCGCAGCAGCTTCATGAAATGGGCTTGTTGGAAACACTGGGATTCCTGACTGACTTTGCCGGAATTCCGTTCTATCAGGGCGTTGGAGATGCGGGTATAGGTATGGTAGGAACAGTTTTATACTGGCCGACTTTATTTGATTCCCCGATGAACGATTTCTTGGTACAAGAGTATGAAAGACGTTATAATGATACGCCTGACTTGTGGGCAGGTAATGGCTTTACCGCTGCAATTGCAATTGTCGAGGCACTTCGTCTGGCACAGTCTACGGATTCGGAAGACATAGTAAATGCCTTGAGAGGACTATCATTTACGGGCATTAGAGGTGAAGGTTACTATATTCGTCCGGAAGACCATCGCACATTACAGCCGATGACCGTGACAGAACTCAGGGATATGGGAAGAGGATTTCCGGAACCTGTTTTACTCGAAATGATTTCACCTGAAGACAGTGCCCCGCCGATTGAGAATAATCGATAGAAGATTGGCTTTTCCATATCAGAGCAGCTCAACTTAGCGTAGTACAAGTCGGGCTGCTCCAATAATAAAGTATCTGTGGGGTGAGATTGTGCAAGATATTATTCTGCAAGTCAAAGGCATACGCAAGTCATTTGGCGGCACAGAAGTACTCAAAGACGTAAACTTTGAGTTAGAGCGTTTGCATTTTAAGACTATCGTGGGACCGAACGGAGCAGGAAAAACAACTTTATTTAACATCATCAGCGGAGCAATGAGATGCGACAAAGGTAAAGTTATCTTCAATGGGCATGATGTGACAAAGAAGCAACCATATCAGTTGGCGCAGATGGGTATGGGGCGATCATATCAGGTCACGAATATTTTTCCAAAATCCACAGTACATGAAAACCTAAGAATTGTCGCGCAAGCAAAAAGTCCTGTACGCTACCAGCTTTTCAGCGATTACCGCAAGCATAAGAAGTTCATTGAAATTGCGGATGAGGCAATCGCGCAGGTAAAGCTTGAGGGCAAGGAGGATGTCTTGGCATATGATCTTTCTCATGCGGAGCAGCGCAAACTGGAAATCGGAATGCAGCTTGCGTTAGGCAGTGAGCTGATTTTGTTTGACGAACCGACGGCAGGGGTTTCGCTCGAAGAAGTACCGGCGCTAGTAGATGTTATAAAAACTATAAAAGATTCCGGCACAAAATCGGTACTGTTAATTGAGCATAAAATCGGAATGATCATGGAAATCTCCGATACAATTGCCGTCTTGCATAACGGAGTGCTGATTGCCGATGATGTACCTGAATCAATCCGCAATAATGTAGAAGTGCAGAAAGCATATTTGGGAGGTGGCGCAGTTGACTGAAAAACTAATCCTCTCACTAAAAGATGTGCAGACAAATATCGGACAGTTTCATATCTTGGAAGGTGTATCTCTCGATGTGCCGGTCAAAAAGGCAACTGTAATGCTAGGACGCAACGGCGCGGGAAAAACTACCACGCTTGAGAGCATAATGGGGCTTCGTCCGGCATTTGCGGGCTCTATAAAGTTTGACGACAAGGAGATAATCAAGAAAAAAGACTATCTGATACCGCGAATGGGGATAGGATACGTACCCGAGGATCGCGAGATATTTACGCATCTTACAGTAGAACAAAATCTATATATTTCCAGCAGACAGAAGAAGATATACAAAGACAGGCTGGCAATGATTTTTGACTTGTTTCCCGATATGGAAAAATACCGCCACAAAAAAGCGGGGATTCTCAGCGGCGGACAGGCACAAATGCTCTCAATATCACGCTCCTTGATAAATGATAATAAAATCATCCTGATAGATGAACCCTCCAAAGGACTGGCCCCGCTGATTATCCATGATTTAGTCAGCAAAATCAACGAGATAAAGGCAAATTGCTCTATACTGATGGTGGAACAAAACTTTGAAATGGCAACGGCAATAGGAGATCTGTTCTACATCATTGCCGAGGGTCGAACAGTGATGACATGCGGATTGGATGAACTGTTAAGTAGTGAAAAAATCAAAAACGAATATTTAGGGTTATCCTAGGGAGGTGATGAGGTGTTTGATTTACAGCTATTGATACTTGCGCTTTCTTTGGGTATGCTCTACTTTCTTCTTGCATCCGGCTTTTCTCTTATATTTGGATTGATGAAGATATTAAACTATGCCCATGCCTCTTTGTTCATGTGGGGCGGGTACTTGACATGGTGGTTTAACACACTCACGGGCAGTTTCGTCTTGGCAATTTTCCTGGCAATGGTTGCGGTGGTTCTGATTGGAGTCCTGATGGAGGTATGTCTGATCCGAAATATCAGAGGTCGCCGCGAAAACCAGATACTGCTGGCTTTCGGCATGATATTTGTATTTGATGAGCTGGTAAAAATCGCGTTTGGCACAAGGGCTATTTCACCTACAAGACCGCCATACCTTTCAGGGAACATGGAACTGTTTGGTATAGAACTTCCAATATTTCGCGTGCTGATCATAATCATAGGCATCGTGGTGTTTATTGTAGTAACTCTGCTTATACACAAGACAAAGCTAGGCATGACGATTACCGCAGGAACAGAACGCCCCCACATGGTTAGAGCTGTCGGGATCAATATCAGACAGGTGTTTACCTTGACATTCGCATTGGGCTGCGCTCTTGCGGCGTTGGGCGGCGGGCTTTCCGCATTCTTCCTGGGACTGCACCCCGGACTTGCGCTTGACCAGCTTTTTAACATGCTGATCATCGTTGTAATAGGTGGTATAGGAAGCTTCTCCGGATCATTTGTGGCGGCGCTTCTTCTGGCATTGCTTGAATACTTTGTGGGAATTTACCTTCCTGGATTCTCTATGGTTGCATCAATGGTATTCATGTTAGCAGTCTTGATAATCAAGCCTCAAGGTCTTCTTGTCAGAAAGGGGGCGATGCAATGAAAGTTGCACAAATGCTAAAAGGCGGAAAACTCAAAACAAAAATCACAATACTGGTTATTCTGGCAGTTGTGGCGCTGTTTCCGGTCGTAGTAGACGGCAACCCGTTTTACATGTCCGTTGCAGCCGAAATAGCAATCCTTGGAATTCTCGCCATCAGTTTTGATTTGCTGTTTGGATATACCGGAATCGTTTCATTAGGTCACGCGATATTCTTTGGCACCGGCGCCTACATGACCGCGATTCTAATGGTGCGGTATGGCTGGAATTTCTTTGCGACCTTGCCCCTTGTTATACTGACATGCGCCCTATTGAGTACAATCATCGGATTTTTAACATTACGAGTAAAAAAAGTATACTTTTCACTGATGACTATGGCGCTGGGACAATTGTTCTTTATTCTAACTTTGACGAACAGGAATTTGACAGGCGGAGAAGACGGTTTATTTGGCGTTCCACCTTTGATTAGAGACAGAGTTGTGTTCTTCTTTGTTGTCGCTGCACTCTTAGCGCTCGTATATTATGTAGTCCGGCGTATCACGCTATCGCCTACCGGCAAAGTATTGCAGGCGATTCGGGAAAATGAGCTGCGTGCCGGAATGGTGGGTTACAATGTCCTTTTGTATAAAATCATCACTCTTATAATTTCAGGAGTACTGGCGGGACTTGCAGGATCTCTCTTTGTTACATACATAGGCGGCGCGTATACCGAGCTCATGCACGCTATCACAACAATTCAAATCATATTCATGACAATTATCGGAGGCGCCGGAACATTATTCGGCTCAGTAATAGGCGCCCTCTTAGTCAGAGTTACAAGCACAGTTCTCGGCGGATATACAAATCGCTGGATGCTCATATTCGGTATTGGGTTTGTTACCTGTGTCATGCTGCTTCCGGGTGGCATCGCCAGCATTAAATTCGGCTCCGGAAAAAAAAGAAAACCAAAAGATAAACTTCAAAACCAAAAGTAAAATAGTATTTCAGTTATCATTGGAGGGTCAGGATGAACATAGGTATCGTAGATTATTCAATTTATTTACCGGAACAGCAAATAACCGCAGAAGAACTCTCAGCAATAGTGAACGTGCCTGCGGAAGTGCTGAGGGAAAAAATGGGAATAAACAAGAAACGGCTTGGAACCCCGGAGGATCAGCCGGGCATTATGGCGGTCAAGAGCGCAAAAGCTTTGATCGAAAAAACGGGATTCGACCCGATGGATATAGATATGATAATATATGGAGGTGAAACTTATTCGGAATACGGCTGCTGGACTGTAGCAATCCATGTTCAGGAAGAAATCGGAGCAAAAAATGCGTATGCATGGGATCTCTCATTTAGATGCGCCGGTTTGCCGCTCAGTCTGAAAGTTGCAAAAGACATGATGACAGCGGATGAGAAGCTAAAGAATGTGCTAATTTGTTGCGGTAACAATAATGCGCAGCTTGTAGACTACGAAGACCCAAACCAAACGTTTTTATTCAACATGGGACCCGGTGCTTTTGCATTGCTTCTAAGACGTGACTATGACAAGAATTTGGTGCTGGATACAGGGGTAGTTACGGACTCCCAGTTTGCAAACGATATAATGAGACAACACGGCGGAACCACGAATTTGCTCACGCAGGAAATGGTTATGGAGATGGCACTCGATCCGGAAAAGACGAGGAAATTCAATCTGATATCCATGCCTGACCCGGACGATTTTAGAAAACGCCTAAATGCTTCATCTCTGGGAAATTTTACCAAAGCAGTACAGCTTGCCTGTAATTACACCGGTATTAAAACGGAAGATATTGATTTTCTTGGATGCGTACACGTTGGAAACAGACCGCAAGCAGCGCTGATGAAAGAACTTGGACTCGATTGGGAGCAAACTGTGTTCCTCTGGGACGATGGACATTGCGGACAGGTTGATCCGCTATTAGCAATGGATTATGGTATCCGGGAAGGCAAAGTAAAAGACGGAGACTATGTTGCTTTTGTTGGCGCAGGCACAGGATACGCATTTTGCTGCACAATTATTCTGTGGGGATCAAGCGCAGTCTCAAAGAAGCAATAAATAGCTTACAGACGTCCGAATTGCACCCGTCTGTGCCCACAATGTATACGCTGAAATAGCAGAATTATTGGATTTTTCAACCGAGCTGATATATAGTTCGGTTGAACTTTTTGCGCGTCAAACGAGCCTGAAAAGTAGGCGCATGACCATTTTTTTGATCAACACTGGTATATCTGCTGGATAAGCCGTTCAAGCTCAGAATGCTCTTGCTCAGTAATCACCAGTATATGTCTCGCAATGATTACAGTATCCAGCACAACGAAAACACTAGGAGTGCGATTTAATCAGCGGTTACCTAGCATCGGGGTGTATTTTGCGACATAGATGTGAGCCTTTTGGTATATTATTCAGAGCGCTTTAATCAACTATTATAGCTTCGCAATCTCTCTCATGCGAATGGAGGTAGGGCGGATGAAGCATAAAAAAAAATATGGGAAACCGCTATGGATAATACTCGCCGCATTATTGATATTGGGAACACCCCCGCTAGTACCGGCGCAAGCGGCAATCGGTGAGGGAGAAATAGCCTTTAACATGACTCCAAATGCGGATATAACAATGTATTCATTTACGGATGTAAGTGTAGGAGCAAGCTCGACAGGCTACTCTGCCGTCAACATGAGCTACCCGACACAGCTCCGGATTAACTATAACGGCACGGCATTATCAGCAGCTAACAAACCACAGAACTGGACGATTACGATATCAGACGGCGCGGGAGATACAACAAACGTAAGCATTATGATTGCAGCGCCGGCGATAAATGGAAAAAACACGGACATTGAACGCTTTTTAAACTCTTGCTCGTTTACACTCAAAGAAGCAGTCACATATCCACCGGACGGCGCAAGCGTTACAGTTATGATATCCGAACAAACCATCGTGCAGTTTACCGACATAGAAGGCATAGTGCATGCGTATGAGTTCGTTGAGTTTGCCCAGCAGGCAGATAAAAGCAGACTTACATGGCTGGAAGCGTACAATGCGGCGCGAAGGCGCAGCTATTTTGGTCAGCAGGGCTATTTAGCAACGCTAACCAGCATAGAAGAGCAGATGTTTGTGTACAGCACCATCGCTCAAAAACCAGGATGGTTGGGCGGCACTACACTAAGGCATAATTCCGCCGGAAACCCGATGATAGACGGCAGCACTGATATTTCTACCGATATTAGGGACTACACATACAGCAGAAACGTGGCAAATGCATGGTATTGGGCGGACGGACCGGAGGCAGGCACGGTATTTTACAATAGAGCGGTGCGCGATGATACAAACGGACCGATACATGACGTGTTTAACTTCTTTTCTAACGGATGGACATATAATAACTATCCGCAGTATAGAAACCAAATACAAAACGGAAACGAACCTAATGGCGACGGGGGAGAATACTGCTTGCAGTTTGCCTGGGCAAACAAAGCATCGTGGAACGACTTGCCGAATAACTCATCAATTGTGCAAGGGTACTACGTTGAATACGACTTTCCTGAAGGATTTATCCCATCTTACGGAATGGCAACCGCACAACTTCTCATCCCGATAATCGTAGCATTTCATGTCGGCAACAGTCATTATACAGATATCATTGCAAATCAAGCGGTGAGAGAGGGCGGTACGGCAACCATGCCGGCAGCGCTGGAAATAGGCTACCTGTACACTGAATATGGCAATATGCAATTTCTGGGCTGGTTTGAAGAACTGCCGGATATAGCACCATTTGATTTCTCCACACCCCTGACAGAAACAAACACAAGAGGAAATATAAAAAATCTATACGGAAAATGGTTGCAATACCACAACGTCTCATTTGATATAAATAATTCATCATACATAGGCGAGATACCAATGCAAACCGTACTATCAGGAGCAAACGCGGTTTTGCCGCTTGGCATAAAAAACGGTGTGGTTTACGGTGCATGGAATGGTCAGCAGTTCGGAAACAAGGAATTCCTTGGATGGTTCCGGCAGGGACAAAGCCCTGAAAGCGATACGCCATTTGATTTTGATACGGACACTATTGATTCCGATATGGTACTGCAAGCGCATTGGAAACAGCATTATACAGTGACGTTTAATGTTGATAACGCCGCCTATTCAGGCTTTCCTATAACAGCGCAAAGCGTCCCGGAAGAAAGTAGGGCGCGTACACCGGACGAGCTGATGGAAAGCATTGTGTACGAGGCATATGGGAACAAAAAATTTCTAGGCTGGTATGATGGCGAAGTAAGATTTGACTTTTCAACTCCAATCACGAGCGATACCACGCTTACAGCACGTTGGGAGCAGTATTACACCGTGACATTTGCAAATGTAAAAGACCGCGTAGCTCCGGCACAAACAGTTGCGGCAGGAGGCTTTGCAGTAGAGCCTGAGACGTCTGACTGGGATATCCTGCCATTTTTTACATTTCACGGATGGAGCTCAAACAGTACAGACAAAGACTATTCAAACTTCAATCAGTATGATTTTTATAAACCCGTATATACGGACACAATTGCATACGGAATGTGGGATCCAAGCATTTTCTCGCTGGTTTTTGACCCTAACGGCGGTAACTGGAACGAAAATATTATTCCTCAGATGCGTCAGTACTGCCCCGGAGCGGATAACCCGCCTTGGGAGGATTACGATCCATCCCATATCCCCGTAAGTCCGGAGAGACATGGTTATAGATTTGACGGATGGATGGACGAAAACGGCAGCGCACCATTAGGCTACCCCGCCGTAGTAGACGAAAACAAAGTATATTATGCGCAATGGGTTTTAGAAGAGTATCAGATATTTTATGAGCTGCACGCAGGCACGCTTCCAAGCGGAAATCCTGCCCTATACACAGTGGAGGATAGCGTATTTCCAATATACATCGATGACCCGGAACGTGAGGGATATACTTTTCTGGGATGGATGGTGCAGTACAGTTCCCTTTCCCGGTTGCCGGACAGCGGTCCGATTATGGGATTTAGCGTCCTGCAGGGAGTAACCGGAGATATAAGGCTGGAAGCTCTCTGGAATGAGGGAAATGAATATGCGATTTATTACGATCTTGACGGAGGCGCGGCAAAGCCGGAAAATCCTTACAACTACACAGTAGAAAAAGTCGCTCCCATTATAGCGCCAATAAAGCAAGGGCATACCTTTCTCGGCTGGACGGCTGCAGGCGGAATGACCATTACAACACCGGAACCGAACTTACAAATTCCGCTCGGCACAATGGGAGATATCTATCTGAAAGCACATTGGCAAATAAATAGCGGAGACGACGGAAACGATCAAACACCATCGCAGCCGAACCAGCCGCCGATAATAACCCCGCCGATTGACAATCCGGGTGACAAATCTCCGCCGTCTGATACTCAGGTTACTGATTCACAGCCTGACTCCGGACTTTCTGATGCGGAGCCTCCGGAAAAGACATTACCTGCGAAGACCCGGGAGAAAAATCCGGAACCGCCGCAGGACAACTTTATCGGCACTGACGATTTTAGCAGCCCTCCGATTCCAAATCCGGGAGGGATATTAATACCGGGAGAAGACGGGAAATATATTGAAATAGATGAAGATGGTAATTACAGAGGATATTGGTATTGGGACGAAGAAAGTGGGATGTGGATTTTTAAGGAATGCCTTACATTCGCTGATTCGCCGCAAACCGCTGATGCGGGATACCCTGTGAAGGCAGTACTTTTGCTCGGCATTTTTCTCATCGGCACAGGCATAGTTAATCTCCGCAAGAGAAAAATATAGCTGAAAAAGACCATAGAAACTGCGTCAGAATCAGACTGCTAACATACCCGATGAAGACGGTAAATTAGCAGTCTGTAGTATTACTAATATTCATATTACTTCGCTATGATATCCGCCCCCATAATCACAAATATTGCCTCAGAGTCTCGATGACTCTATCTAAGTTCAGAGGTTTGCCTAAATGCCCGTTCATTCCGGCGTCAAGGCAGGCTTCGATATCGTCCTTAAAGACATTTGCTGTCATAGCAATAATCGGAAGCTGCTTAATACCGGGAAAAGGCAACGCGCGAATACGTTTTGTTGCCTCAAGCCCGTCCATTTGCGGCATTTGCATGTCCATAAAAACTAAATCATATTTATTCGGAGAGGCTGCAATGATTTCAAGCGCCTCTTGTCCATTTTCAGCGCAATCGATTGTCAGTCCCGTACCCTCTAAAAGCGTTATTATAATTTCGCGATTGATTTCGATATCCTCTGCGACAAGCACCGCTTTTCCTGAAAACTCACCGTCAACACATGAAAAATCAATACTCAAGTCTTCATATGACTCACTGTCGCTTAATAAATCTTCACGACTACCGCGCAAAGCTTTCACAGTAAAGAAGAAATGAGCCCCGGCGCCAAGCGCCGACTCAACCCATATACTTCCATCCATAAGGTCGATAATACGCTTCGTGATAACAAGCCCCAGACCGGTGCCGCCGTACTCGCGGCTGGTTCCGGTTTCAGCTTGCTCAAAAGGCAGAAAAATCTTCTTCTGCTGTTCCGCTGAAATTCCAATGCCGCTGTCTGAAATCTCGACATGCAAAGCACAAACAGAGTCGGACTCGCAATCAAACGAGACCTTTAGAGCAATACGCCCGAACTCGGGAGTGAACTTGATGGCATTCGTCATCAGATTTGTAATAACTTGCATCAAGCGATGATCATCACCGATTAGATGACGGGGAATGTTATCGGCGATCTGCACATCCAATGTCTGCTGCTTCTCTGCAATGCGATAACCAACGACTGACAAAACCTTATGCAGCATATTATGAAAATCATACTCAACCGGCACAAGCTCCAGCTTGTTAGCTTCGATTTTTGCCATATCAAGTACATCGTTAATGACATTAAGCAGATGAGACGAAGCATCCTCAATTTTTACCAAAGCCCTATCCTTTTCTTCCAAATTTTCAGTCCTTCTGGCAATAGTAGTCATGCCGAGAATAGCGCTCATAGGCGTTCTCATCTCGTGGCTCATATTAGATAAAAAATCACTCTTTGCCCGGCTCGCGGCATTAGCCTCTTCAAGAGCAACGGTCAGCTTCTCTGAGGTTTCTCGCATTTTTCTTAGCATCTCTTCCTCATCGGTAATATCTCTGAGCAAAAGCACCTTGCACAGAGCCTCATTGTATTTATCATGCTGAACAGTGAGCAAAAGATTGCATAATCTTGTTCCGTGAACTGTTTGTGCCAGAACATTTCTGTTTTCAACGTCACGGTCGAAAAAGAATGGTTCAGGCGTTTTCTCATTTATCAAGATAATATCAGAAATATTCTTCCCCAAAAGCTTTTTTCCCAAAAATTCAAAAGCCGCATCATTTTCAAGGCAAATAGTGTTCTTATGATCAAGTACCAAAGTAGGGATTGTTACAGACTTAAAAACATAAGCGGAAACATTCGGCACAGTGATATTCAGAGTCTTATTAACGTTCATTGAAATAAACAAATGGAGTGACGCAGGAAAAAGTGTAATGGACGCAAGCGGCGCGATAGTATAATTTGTCCACGAAGGAACAATAAAATCGGTCATAAATCCAATGGGCGCAAGAGGAATCAGCAAAAACAGATACCAGAATTGCTGTATTCTCTGGCGCTTCATTTCCGCTTCCCTCCACCATTTTATGTGTATGCTCAAGATTATGAGACCAAGGGCGCAAACGAAGACAAACAGAGCGATAAAAACCGGACTGCCGTCATACGAGAACTGATTTCCGAACAGTGTTGGAATAAACCGAACCCTGTCGGAAATAATGACAGCAAACGCCATAACAAGCGAGAAAAAAATTAGTCCCCTTCTGAGCAAAAACCTCGAGAACTGGTGTTTTATGGTCACCATATTTGATGAAAAACGAACCCAGGTAGTAAGCAGCATCAAATATGCGGTAAAGCCTATTGCCCATAAAACGCGCATAGACACCCCCGGCGCAGCAATTGTCATAAAACCATACGATATGCAGGCAATTGTCACATATGCAATGGACACCAAGTACTCCCTGTTTATCCTTGACTGCCTATTAGTCACAATGGTCATTGCAAAGACATAAATATAGACGAAAGAAGTGAGGAAAAACAACGCAGAAATAAGATACGCAAGCTGAACAGATGAATACATTTATTTCTCATCCCCATACAAAAAAAATATGTGGTTTCCGACTCAAGGCTACCAAAAAAAGCCAATGTGATAGCCTCATACCCATCGGCAGGCATTGCGGCGCCCGTGATTACAACTTGGATAAACATAGCCGTTCTGATAGTCATCTTCACCACAGCATACCACAAAAAGGGGCTGAGAAACTAGCAAAATCTTTGTAAAATTTGCTTAAACGCCGCATTAAGATTGCAGCTCACTGCTAAAAGTGCGATGAATGCAAGCGCACACAATTTAGCAGTGAGCTGTAACCAACCTGTGTAATGAGTTATCGCTGACCATCAGAACCTCACCGTTACAGGTCGCTGGGTTTCCAAAAACACAGGTTGGTTACAGTCAATGCACGTCATTTGCGCAATAAACTTGTAAAAAACAGCTATCTTGTGTGCTAGAGACTGTGACCATTGCGAGTTTTTGGAAACCCAACGACCTGCAACCCGCGCCCGTCCATAATAATGACTAAGAAAAAACCGTTCCAATTTCGACAAAAGCCCTATATAATGAACAGAGGCAGGAAGAGCGAAACGGTGAAGAGAAACATAAACATTGACAGCAATTACCGACTCTTAGGAGGAGCCTCTCTGACTACAGGTCAAAACAAGCGTGCCGACACGAGGGAGAGCAGCAGCAATGCAAGACAGAATAGTAAGCATTTCTTTACTTATCATAATATTACTTGCCGGATGCGCAGAGGACTCTGTCGTGCCGTCTGCCAGCGACGCCAGATTTATGCTCGACACATTTTGCACAATCACAGTATATGCCCCGAATGCAGAAGAGCTGCTGGCCGGGGCATTTTCATTGATTGAGCAATACGAGAACAAATTCAGCATCTCAATTGAAACCAGTGATATCTGGAGAATCAATAATGCGGGCGGACAGTCCGTTACAGTTGCTCCACAAACTGCCGAGTTGATTCAAATTGCAATAGAATACGGCAGAATATCCGGTGGAGGATTTGATATCACAATTGGAAGACTTAGCAGACTATGGGATTTTTCCGGCACACGCAGCGTACCGTCGGAATCAGAAATCACAAATGCGAGAGAGACGGTAGACTTTACTCAGATTATCGTCACAGACAATACGGTTACACTTTTGCATCCTGACGCATGGATAGACCTCGGAGCAATAGCAAAGGGCTATATTGCTCGAAGCCTGGTCAGTTATTTTGCTGAGAATAACACAATAGGAGCTGTAATTGATTTAGGCGGGGATGTTACTCTGGTAGGTGAAAAGCCCGGGGCGTCACATTGGCGCTTGGGCGTAAGGCAACCCACCGGAGAAGAGAGCGCTGTCATGGGCATTATTGAAACTGCACAGGCAGCGGTTTTTACCTCCGGGATATACGAAAGAATGTTTATCTATGACGGCAAAATCTACCACCATATCCTGGACCCTCAAACCGGCAGACCAATTAATCAGGATATTATAAGTATAACCCTTCTATCAGCGTGTCCGGTTGTAGCTGATGTTATGACGTCGATAATCATGCTGGCGGGAGTCGAAGAGGCTCACGCTATAATTGCGAATACACCGGAGTTATCGGGAGCGCTGCTAGTTAAGGAAAGCGGGGAAATCATACTGATAGGAGATATAGCTTTTGAACAGCTTTAACAAATCATTAAGTCCCCCGCCACTATTAAATAACTCCAAATCCCAACAGAAAGGCAAAAGCCGACGCCAGAAGACAATATATACTAAAAATATAAAATTTACTGCTTTGAATTAAAACCTTAATAAATTTAATAGCAAAAACACCGCAAAGAGTCGCAGCGGCAAATCCGACTAGCCAGTAGAGAGGCTCTACCGAGATGCTGTCAGATCTAACGAGACTTATTAGCTGCACTAAACCTGCGCCTATGATGGTCGGAATAGATAAGATAAAGGAAAACCGTACAGCGAACTCTTTAGTAAACCCACTGACAAGACCTCCGAAAATTGTGCTCCCGCTTCTGGACAGTCCGGGCAAAATAGCAATAGCCTGAAAAAGACCAACAACCCATGCAGTGCCTATCGGGGCATTTTTTTCTGTCTTACGCCCTTTACCAAGCTTATCGACAAGGAACATAAGAGCGGCGGTAATAAGGAGCATGACCGCAACAACAAAAATATTCTCAAGCACGTCGTCGTAGTTGAGCAAAACAAGGAGCCCGCCGACCACAGCCGCCGGAATTGAGCCAAGAATAATCATGATAAGAAATCTTCGCTCGGGCGTCCTGATGCTGGGCTTGCCTCTGAAACAGTCAGCGGAAAAAGAAAGGAATTCGCGGAACAGACTCAGGACGTCTTTATGGAAAACTATAATAACAGATAATAAGGTCGCCAGATGTAAGAACACTGTGAAAGCAAGATTGGAACCGTCGCCCTCTCCGAATAAGGTATGGAGAATTACCAGGTGACCTGAACTGGACACAGGTAAAAACTCCGTGACGCCCTGAACAATCCCGGCGAGCAATGCTTGTAGAAGAGACAAAGTAAATCATTCCATTCATTTTTATTTTTCGATAGTAAGTATCGCGTCGGAAATTGAATAAAATACCGCATGCGCTATTCAAAGAAAGTAAGGAATGCAGGGCTTCTGAAAGCTGCTATGCGATGCACCCGTAGCGATTTGATTGAAATTACTGAACCAAGGCATTATACCATAGGCGCAAAACGCATACGCTACAGTAATCATCGACAATCAGCGCCGTTACGGTATATAATTTAAATAAAAGTATATGATTGCGCAGCAATCATTATACCATGACTAAGAAGATATTATCAACCTGAGTTTTTGGATACCCCGGTGACCAGTAATTATAGTTATAGTAGATTCTTTCGTCTGTTCAGGAGAAATACCGCTGTAAAAACATCCGTATATCCGTCTACCAGGGGACTTCTGCAAAACAGGCGTAACAAAGATACAGTAAGTAAGCTGCATTTATAGGCGTTACATACTACTAACAAGATATCGGAGCAATCTTACACAGGATTCCGGAGCAATCCCACACAAGATAAAAGCGCAAATCTCCGCGGCATATCCTGTATACCCGCTCCGGTTCTGTCACAGCAGACAAACAATACACGCGAACAGATGTTTACTGCAGCGCAAGTATCACGGCTGTTACGACCTGTGTCTGAGATTCCGACTTTCAGAAACAACTTATTAGAGAGACTAAACTGACAAGCTTATAATCATGAAAACAAGGGGATTCCTTACAATTTTGTACCTCACAAGTAGACCGAATACACCGCAATCTTTTGGCGGGTATTTTGCATGCGCCATTAGAACAGATAGTAAAGAGGGCTAGGAGGCTGAGAAAAATGCATCATATTGCAAACAAAATACATAGAATTACATCCGGATTCTGTCGAAATAAGTACATTTTTTAAACTCGAAAGCACTTGACAAACGGGAGGAAAAATAGTATAATCTGTAACATTAAAGGAGAGAAAAATAACCGGAGCAAAAACGCCCAAATATTTCAAAATTCTAGCATTTTAACGTCAAATTATTACAACAATAGCTGCACCTACAAGTATAAGCAAGGGGCGGCGCCATCATTGATAAGACCCGACAGCATCCGAGTGAAGAGCAAGAACGCCTAGCGTTACAAAGTGGTTTAGAATAAAGGTAAACCAATATTCTGCAAATATACACCGGCGCATACCAAAAATTTTCAAAAAGAAGAAAGGTAAGGGAAGTAAGGATGGTAACAAAACTAATGGCGTCAGACAGGAGAACCAAAAAAGCAGCACTCGCATTACTATTAATGATAATAGTTGCAGTAGTGCTGCTAGCGGTGCTTGTGCCACAGATGGCGCGAGCAAATGCTACAGAAGTAAGCGTAAGCACACCCGCGCAACTCAGAGCAGCAATTGAAAACGCAAATGTCACGCGAATTAACCTAACAGGCAATATCACACTCGACAAAGGCGCACTCACAATCAATCGCAACAAGAGCAGTCTGGTAGTAGACGGAAACGGATTTACTCTGACTCAGTTTTCGTCAAACGCATCCGCAGATCTCATCAGATTTAACAACAGCGGTACGCTAAGAGACATCACATTCCAAAATATGAACATTGCCGGCAGAAACAACTCAGGCTTTGTAGACATATCCACCGGCACCGCGTACAGAAACATAACTGTCACATTCGACAATGTTTCTTACACGGGACCGATGCTCGCTATGGCACAGGAAAGTAATGTTGTTATCCGCAACTCCAACCTCACATTAGCAAGAGGTCACACGAACTCGACATGTGCGCTGGTGAAAGCGAACAACATCACATTTGAGGGGAATGTAGTTGTAAGGAATGACACGACTAATTCATCCGATTTGTTCAAGCTGACACGTATTGCGAGCAACCTCGTTATAGCAGACGGAGCAAATGTTGATGTAGTCAACCAGGGAAACCGCCACTCCGGATTTGCAAAGTTCAAATGCAGCAACGGCAACTTGATATTCTCCGACAACTCCACATTTAATTATGTGGGCGGCGGAGTCTTCCAATCAGGATGCGCGGTTAGCACTGTATACATTGGCAACTTAACAAGAGTATACATTATGACAGACGGCAATCTGCAAAATTGCGGACTACTGATGATAAAAGGCAGCATGGTCGTTGAAGAGGACGCAATTGTAGACATCATCGCCATAAACAACAGCAACAAAAAGCCGGTAATCAAATTCACACATCAGAGTACTCTTATGGTGAACAACCCCGAATCATTCTTCGTATACAACAGCGCAAGCAGAGTATGCGGAAAATACGGTTTGGCAATCGGCACCAACTGCGGCGGAACAATACAAATTACATACAATGGAATGGAGTCTATTGAATACTGGAGACTTAATACAAGCCCGCACACCAACCTGCCGGCGGCGACATACAAATGGGAAAATGCAGATGGCAGCGGATTCACGGCATTCCTTACATTCAACAAAAACAAAGCATCGAATGTTGGAACACGTGACTACACAGGTGAAACACCGTTCAATGCCACCACGGCGACTTTACGCGACATCAACGTGATTCGCATTATAGGCGGATCATTCCGTGAAATCAACTTTGTGACAAATGGCGCCGACGGAGGAGACTTCTTTGTTAAGGTAAGGAATAACAGGATAGTTGGTGAGCCGCCGATACCGGTAAAAGAAGGTTACGAATTCTTGGGATGGTATACGGACGAGGATTTTGAAGGTCCGCTGTGGAACTTTGAAACCGGCAGAGTCACAGACAACATGGCCCTCTATGCGAAATGGGAGTTAGTCGAAGCGCGCACGGTATCATACGTAGTCGGAAGATATGGTAATGAATTCGGACAGGGCTTTGCGACATCAGTGCCGCTCGGTTCGACATACATTATAAAAGATTCCGACGAGGTAAATATATTCCCGACTATTGACTTCTTAGTAATAATAGCATGGAATACAATAGAAGACGGAAGCGGCACAGAATATCTGGTCGGGCAGGCAGTTACAATTACAGATAACATAACTCTGTTTGCACAATGGGGACTCCCCGGCAGAGGACTGAGTGAAGAACTGGAACTGGAAGTCGAGATTGAAGAGGAAGAAGTCCTTGCCGACGCCGTAACCGATGATGATTATGTAGATGAGGACGTCGAGGAAGAAGCAGTGGAGCCGGTTGAGGCAGACGCTGTCGAAGACGATGACGCAGCAGAGCAAGAGCAAAATGAAGACTATGTCGAAGCTGCTATTGAAGAGCCGGTCGAAGAAATGACAAGCATTCAAAACGAAAAAACAGAATACGCATACGAAAATGCGCAAACAGAAGAATAACCACTACGCATAAAGTAAAGACAAGAGACACATACAGCAGCTCTCCTGCCGGACATAGCCGGCAGGAGAGCGGGCAAACTTAAAAAAGAATTACCTCCGAAAAAAATATGACGCAACAATGTCATTTAACATAGATTGAATATATATAGATGGTAGCGGAAAAAAGCAGATATTTATTTAGGGGACGACGAATTATCGGAGTCGAGAGGGGTAAGGATTACAATGAAAGCTGCGAATACAAGAAATCTGAGCAAACATATTATAGGGGGCACGGTTATGAAAAGTTTCAGGTTCAAAAAGGTTTTGGCTGTTATTCTAGCGCTGGCGATGCTGTTAAGTACAGTGATTACGCCGGTAGCGGCATATACAGAAAGTGACTTCTTTTTGGAAACAAGCGTTGAGGCTGACGGCGGGAATTTTTCCGATGCGGCAAATGAAGAATCACCTGATGATGTATATGTAGAAGACGACGAAGAAGCCACGGCAGACGACGACACGGACGTTGACGCTGATTCTGATGAAGACATAAATGAAGATGCGGAACCGGAAGCGGACGAAGAAGCAGATGAAGATGCGGACATGGACGAAGATACAGACGCAGATGAAGAAGAGGCAGACGAGGAAGAGGCAGAGGAAGAAATTGAGCCGCTGATGATTGAGATATTTAATGCAGCGGATGTGTCCGTCGGCACCGATCAGGCACTGCGGAATGCAATCAACGCTGCGGGAACCAGACGTACATACATAGAAATAACAAGCGGATTTACAATTCCCCTTGATCCGGGGCCAATCATAATCCCGAGCGGAGCTGACATAGTACTGTTTTCAAATGCAGGCGTAGTATTGCACTGCTTCCTTGCAGCCGGATCAACTATACCGCGGCACTTCATAGTGCAAAACGGCGGTACTCTGACGCTGGACTATGGTATAACGCTAAGCCGCTCCATCGGGGTGGGTAATTCGGGCGGCATTGAGGTAAATGGCGGAACATTAATAATACTAGAAGGCGCCGTACTCACCAA
>Ga0209755_10001830_pt1 | contig 31366 bp, 25 predicted proteins | sample TergutCo191P1_FD_187301 | JGI IMG/M metagenome (GOLD analysis project Ga0209755, IMG submission 187301) | Cornitermes sp. P1 segment gut microbial communities from Petit-Saut dam, French Guiana - Co191P1 (SPAdes) (version 2) | ecosystem: Host-associated > Arthropoda: Insects > Digestive system... | reverse complement strand
AAAAAAAAAAAAAAAGCCGCTTTTTTGTGTAAGATATAATATCCAATTGAATTTTCCCTGCACTTATGTAATCATGTAGATCGGATTTGTGCGTATGGTAGCATACTATAAAATTAAGGGGGACTCCCATGACAGACAGGATTAATACTTATAACAAGGGACTGATTTATACGGATGTCAACGGCTGCATAGACTGCAACAAGTGCATCCACGAATGTCCTGTACTTAAAGCAAACGTTGCAATTGCGGATGAAACAGGCGCACACAGAATATGTGTTGACCAGCGCGAGTGTATTTTATGCGGCACATGCAATGATACCTGTACCCACAATGTCCGGCATTTTATCGACGATGCAGATACTTTTTTTGATGCACTCAAAAGAGGCAAATCTATATCAGTAATAATTGCCCCAGCGTTTTACATCAACTACCCGGATGACTATAAAAGAGTCTTCGGATACTTAAAAAGCCTTGGCGTCAAGGATTTTTATTCCGTAAGCTTTGGGGCGGACATCACCTCTTGGATGTACTTAAATTACATTACAAAAACGGGCCGCACGGGCAACATTGCTCAGCCATGCCCCAGCATTACCAATTATATAGAAAAACATCAGCCGGAGCTTATTCCAAATCTTATGCCCATACACAGCCCCATGATGTGTATGGCGATTTACTTAAATAGGTATAAAGGCGTGCGGGATGAGTTGATGTTCTTAAGCCCGTGTATCGGCAAAAAAACCGAAATCAACTCCAAGCGCGGCCAGAACCTAATCCACTACAATGTTACCTTCACAAATCTGATGGGACATATAAGGGACAGTAAAATTAATCTCTATTCCTATCCCGAGGTCGAAGATGTAATTGACTACGGCATGGGCGCGTTGTATCCAAAGCCGGGCGGCTTAAGAGAAAACGTGGAGTTTTACATGGGGCCGGAGGCCTTGGTTATGCAAGTCGAAGGCGAGCGCAGGGCATATGAATATCTGAAAGGCTTTGCCAAAAGGGCAAAAAGAAGCTCCAAGGATATGCCTATGCTTATTGATATACTAAACTGCGAGGCAGGCTGTAATCAAGGAACCGCAACAGAATTCCGCCATGCGGAAAGCGACTCTATCGCATACGAGGCGAATTTGATGCGGGCTAAAAAACACAGTGCCATGAGAAACGAAGACGGGACAATCATTACAGAACCCGCTGAACGCTTTGCCCACTTAAACAAAATGTTTGAGAACCTCAGGACAGAGGATTTCATGTGCCGCTACGACGAGAGCGAAGCCCTGCGCACCCGTGAAATTTCCGACTATGAGCTTAACAAGGTTTTCACAAGCATGATGAAGTTTTCCCATGAAGACAAGGCAATTGACTGCCGGGCCTGCGGATACAAAACCTGTAAGGATTTGGCCGAAGCCATTGCTCATGACATAAGCTTTACCGACAAATGCGTCTACTATGTAAAAGCCAGCCTTAATGAGCAGTTTGAGCATCACAAGGCTATTCTGGACGGTTTTTTAAACATCAGCAACCTGCTGACGGAGCTTACAAATGACAACCTAAGAACCGCAGACAGCACTGCGGCCATTAACAGCGATGTAACTGTTGCCGTAAAGCAGGGTAGCGTTATGCGCAGCTCCTTGGAGGATATTCAAGAGGAATTTAAAAAGCTGAATAAAACATACGAGGAAATTGCGGGTATCGCTCGTCAGACCAATCTGTTGTCTATTAACGCTTCCATTGAGGCTGCCCGCGCCGGCGAACACGGAAGGGGCTTTGCCGTTGTAGCCACAGAGGTTGGCGCGCTCGCCAAAAAGACCATGTCAACGGTAGATGTAAACACCTCAAACTCCGAAGCCATTGCCAAGGTACTCAACAAGCTTATACATGACACCAACAGCTTTGTGTCCCAAATAGAAAATGTCAATAAGTCCACAGGTGAAATATCCGAAAGCGTAAGCGAAATTACCGCAAAGGCAGAAAATATCGTCGCGCTTATGGATGAACTGAAGTCATAGACTCATAACTGAATTTATATCAGTCCAAGTATTGTTTCGATTGCCTCCGCGTCTATGCCGTCCAAGGCAGACAGCTCGCGGAGGCTTTTTGTTTTCATTTGGGCGAGGGTTTTGAAGTTTAGGGCTTCGACGGCTTTTCTGGCGGGGGGAGAAAGGCGGTTTAGCAGAATGGAAACGGGCGCGGGTGTGTGGCGTTCGCGGGGTGGGAATAACTTGTCGAACTCAAGGGCGGCCTCTTGGGTCAGGGATTCGTAGACCGGGTCGAGATGGTAGCTACCCGAAATGACCTCCAGTGCGCCGGGATACAGCGGATAGGCCATAAAGGCGTCAAAGGGTAAGACGTCTTTGAAGGTTATTCCAAATTCGGCGGCGCGCCGGAAGCCCACGCGAGGGTAGTAGTCCGGGTGCCCGAAAATTAGCACGGCGCGAAAGCCCAGCCTCGTTGCTACGCCGAAGGTGTGGAGCATCAGGGCTTTGCCGATGCCTTGGCCTTGGTACTCCGGCAAAACCGACAGCGGCCCGAAAGTTAGGGTTTCATGGGGATTTCCGGCGGGGTCGATTATTTTGGACTTTGAATAGATGATGTGCCCCACAAGCTTGCCGTTTTGCTCCGCTACATAGTTAAGCTCGGGCACATAGTTCGGGCTTTTGCGAAGCCGGTGCACCAGCAAATGTTCGTCACAGATTTGCTGGCCCGGCTCCCAAAAAGTGTCCCAGAATGCCTCGCGGGTTAGGGATTCTACGGCGTATCGGTCGGCGGGGAGCTCCGGTCGTAGGCGAAGATTGGTTTTTTCTTCTCCGGGATATTTTTTCATTTTCGGATACCTCCTGATTTCTTCATTTCTTTGCTCCACTTGGCAAGGGATTTGTACTGTGCCGCTCTCATTGCCCTGAAAGCGATTTTATTATCGAGGTATTTATTTTCGCGGGCTTGGGCTTGATAACGCTCCCATTGCTCGGGGGAAAGTGTACCATCGGCCAGCGCGGCGCGGACCGCGCAGTCCGGTTCGGTTTCGTGGCGACAGTCGCTGAATCGGCAGTCAGCAAACAGGGATTCCACATCGGCAAAGCTCGCGCTGATGCCCTCCTCCGCGTCGTAGATTCCGATTTCGCGCATTCCCGGCGTGTCAATTACCATTGCCCCGGAGGGCAAGGTCAGCAATTGGCGATGAGTCGTTGTGTGGCGGCCCCGGCTGTCGTCCTCCCTGATTTCTTTTACGGCCATGACTTCCACAGTTTCATTTTTGCCGGGGCTCATCAGCGCGTTCACCAGCGACGACTTCCCCACTCCCGACATTCCCAGAAAAACAATTACTTTTTCCGGTTGCAGATATTCTTCCAATTCGTCCAACCCAAGCCCTGTGTAGGTAGAAATCGCGTGAACGGGAACGCCCGGCGCGGCGGCGGAAACCTCGGCCAGCTGCGCAGCAAAATTTTCCACAAGGTCAGCCTTGGACAGCAAAATTACAGGCTGGCCGCCGCTTTGCCACGCCTGTGTCAGATACCGCGAGACGCGGTTTACGCTGAAGTCCTTGTTCAGCGATGTGATAATAAACACATAGTCGAAATTGGCCGCCACCACTTGCTCGCGATTGGCTTTCACATGGCCGATTCCGCCGCCGAAATGGTTTGCGCGGGAAAACTTCGAGCTACGCGGCAGCACCTCTTCAATTATAGACGGCCCGTTTTCGTTGTAACGCAGCCGTACGAAATCACCCACGCAGGGCAATTCCTCCCTCAGAACCGCGTCGTAAATCAACGAGCCCTTCAGCTCGGCCTGTACCTCGCCGTGTGGGGTGGAAACTTTATAGTGGTCTCTGTGTTGCTCTATTACTCTTGCAGTCATTTTTTAGCTCCTTCTAAATGTGGGCTCTGCCCCCCGCCGCTGCGCTGCGGACAGGCAGACAATAAAAAAAGACACGACCTCAATCGTATCCATACCAATAGAATGTGTTCACGATGGGTTGCAATTCAAGCGGCATCACAAATAAAACAGCAAAACCCGTTTTCAACTGAAATCGCTATATTATCTGTACATGCCCGTATGTGGTTTTAGTCTGAAATCACCAATTTTACGGCACTCATCTTATAAACTCCCCTTTCGCGAAATCTCGCAGATTATTTTTTGCAGTATGACGCAGATTTGCAAATTTGTCAACAACACACAACAACGGGGGAGTGGCCCAAGCATGTTGGTGAAGAGGGGGCAGCGCGGGGAGTGAGGCGTGCGACTAGCGCAGTCGTGGGATTAGTGAGACGAGCGAGGGACAATGCCACCGCTGGGCTTGCTGTAAAGCAAGACCTGCACAACGGGCAGGGCAAAAGTAAACGCCGTTACCCTGAACAAAGGGATGACTGCTTGGTTTTCTATGTTTACAACACATGAAAATTTCATTACAATAATTTGTCAAAAGCTGGCTTAAGCGGAAGAGCAAACCGACTCCGGAATTTCCATTGGTGCAACAGGATTTGGCAGACATCGAAAGCATTCCCCCGAATGTTTTCGCCATAGTCCACCGCGTGATTGACGGCAGGCGAAATACTATTTCAGAGGATGTGGATATCTAATGCGATACATCAAAGATATAAAAGAGGGCGAGCGGGTAATTGAGCATTATCTGTGCAAGCGGAAGGAAAGCCGCGAATCTCGGAAGGGAACAACGTTTCTGTCGTTGAAGCTACAGGACAAAACGGGACAAATTGACGCAAAGATATGGGAAGTGACCGCCGATATAGGACCCTTTGAAGAGGGAGACGTGGTAAAAATCGACGGGCAGGTCACGTCATACCAAAACGAGCTGCAGGTTAATATAAAAAAACTGCGCAGAAGCCGCGATGGCGAATACGAGGCTGCGGAATATATTCCAGTCAGCAAGCGAGATTTGCGCGAAATGTATGCCCAAATTACGGAACTGATTGAATCGGTAAAAAGCCCGCATATCAAGACTTTGCTGGAAAACATCATGGTCAAAAACGAAGGGCGGGCAAAGGCGTTTCAAACCCACGCGGCAGCTATGCACATGCATCACAGCTACATGGGCGGGCTGATGGAGCATACGCTTTCCGTGGCGGAAATCTGTGACACGCTGTGCGTCCGCTATAAATTTGTAAACAGGGACATTTTGCTGGCGGGCGCGCTTCTGCACGATATCGGCAAAATTTACGAGCTCGCGCCTTTGCCCCAAAGCGAGTACACCGACGACGGCCAGATGCTGGGGCATATTATAATCGGAATAGAAATGGTTTCAGAGGAAACCGGAAAAATTCCCGGCTTCCCCCATGAGCTGGCGTCGCTTATAAAACACTTAATCGTGTCGCATCACGGTGAATTTGAATTCGGCTCGCCCAAGCTGCCGTCCACGGCGGAGGCATTGCTTTTGCATTTTGCCGACAACATCGACGCGAAGCTTACAACGTACGGTGAGATTCTGGAAGTCTGCACTACACCCAGCCTGTGGACACCCTACCAGAAATCCCTTGGCCGCTATGTCAGAAAGCCGGGTAGTCTATGATAAAAAAGAACACTCAGCATATCGTTAAAATTCAATCCGTGACGGCGAAGGGCTTCGGAATAGGTTCCGTAAATGATTTTACGTTGTTTGTGGACGGAGGCTTGCCTGGGGATGAGGTGCTGGCGCATATTCTCAAGGTGAAGCGACGCTACGGATACGGGAAAATTTTAGACATCATCACTTCGTCCCCGTCTCGGATAAAATCCCCCTGCCCCGTGTCAGACCGTTGCGGCGGCTGTCAGTGGCAGCACTGCGAATACTCGGCTCAGCTGGGCTTCAAGAAGCAAATCGCAACCGACGCGCTTACACGAATCGGCGGTATAGAAAATCCCCCCGTGGCCGATGTAATCGGAATGGAACCCGCAGCGCAGGGCGGAGCCCCATTGGAATGGAGGTATCGCAACAAAGCGGTATTTCCCGTTGTTCCCGCGGATAACGGAGACGGCTTTGCCATAGGAATGTACGCGCCGCGAAGCCACCGTATCATAGAGGTAACAGACTGCGGCATTCAGCACGAGGCCCATGTCGGCGTTTTGCGGGTAATAAAAGAACATATGCGCCGCCATAAAATTTCTGCCTATGACGAAACCATCCACAAAGGTCTGGTGCGCCATGTAATGGTAAGAACCGGCCGTGCCACAGGCGAGGTAATGGTGGTGCTTTCCGTAAACGGTAAAAAAATTCCCGGCGAGGCGGAGCTTTGCGAAAGACTGGCCGCTCTTGAAATCACCACGGCAATCATCAGCCGTCACGAATCCAAAGGGAACGCGATTTTGGGCGAACATTTCCGGGTGCTTTACGGGCCGGGGTTCATCCGCGAGCGTTTGGGGGGCAAGGGCAGCACCCTTTTCCGCAGCAGCCCTGTTTCAATTGAATACCAGCTTTCCGCGCCGTCGTTTTTCCAGGTCAACCCGGCGCAGGCGACTGTATTATACGATGTCGCCTTGGCCCAAGCGGGGCTTGACGGCACGCAAACCGTTATCGACGCCCATGCCGGGGTCGGCGGAGTCGCGCTTTATGTCGCCCAATTTTGCAAAGATGTAATCGGCGTAGACATTGTTCCGGAGGCAATTGAGGACGCGAAAAAAAATGCCGTGCTAAACGGCATTGAGAACGCAAGGTTTATTTGCGGCGCGGCGGAGGATATAATTCCGAAATTGCTTACCGACGCAAGTTCACGTTGTGCACCCGATGTCATCTTTCTTGACCCGCCCCGCAAGGGCTGCGAACCCGCCTTGCTGGACGCGCTTATCTCCGCAAAAATTGAGCGAATCGTATATATTTCCTGTGACCCGGCAACCCTTGCCCGGGACATAAAAATGCTGGTAAACGGAGGATATAACCTTGCCGTTGCCCAGCCCGTGGATATGTTCCCGATGACAGGCAAAGTAGAGACCAGTGTTTTACTGCGCCGGGACGATACCTAGAAATCCTTTTCCACTTTTTTGATTTTTCGATTACAAAACCATTACATTTTTGTTACGATGGCTAAGGTATGCATTTACCTAATGGCTACGCTTGCATTTTTTGCCATGTCTGCCTCACCCGCGTTGCGCGGGGAAGTGCTTGGCTCCCTTACTATTTTTTTGGGGTTTTCCATTGCTTTCGCCTTGTACTTCTAAAGGCAGATTACCTTGAATCTGTTTTATCAAGGGTAATTTACAAAGTCTTATACACAAATTTTATTCAAGTGGTGAGTTGTATACAGGCCCAACAAATGGGGAGTAAAAGTCCTATTCGTTGGGATTTTTTACAGCATAGACAGCAAGGCATAATAAAACTCAACAAGGCGAGCCGAAAAATATTTCGGAAAACGCTTGACATTTTGATTGTTCATGCGCACAATGGTAATTATCGAGACTATAATAAATGTTATTATAATTTAATTGACCATAAATTAAATTGCTTCCTGGGAGGCTATTATGCAGAACAACGAAAACAAGCAACAGGAAACAGAGGTGGTAACTGGCGAGGACAAAAACAGGGCTTCGGACGGTATAGCCCAAACGCCAACATGGAAGCACCTTTTATTATTTTCGCTTCCAGTCATTATGTCCATGATAATGATGAACACATTTAGCATGGTGGACGGAATATTCGCATCACGGTTGATTAGCCCTATAGCGTTAGCACCAATCAGCGTTGTTTTTCCGTTTCTTTCTTTTATAATGGCTATCGGTATGTTGCTTGGTGTTGGTGGTAATGCCATGATTGCTAAAAAAATTGGCGAAGGACGAGTTGAAGAAGGCAGGCAAAACTTTTCCATGATAACGATTGTTGGGCTTATCGTATCAATTATTGCAATGGTTTTTGGCTTACTTTTGCCCGATGTAGTTTTGGATATTTTGGGGCCTGACGATTTTATCCGTGATATGGCATTTGATTATTTGCAACCTCTGCTGTGGTTCTTGCCTACAACAGTATTGGGCATGATGTTTCAGCAGTTTTTGATTACAGCAGGCAAGGCACACTACGGAGCAATAACGTCTACAATTGGCGGATTTTTAAGTGCTGGATTGAATTTTCTTTTTATCCGCACTTTGGATATGGGAATACAGGGAGCGGCTCTTGCAACAAGCATTGGCTATACATTGCCCGCAATTTTAGGATTGGTGTATTTCACCGTTGCGAGAAAAGGTAGCTTGTACTTCGTTATGCCTAAGTTTGATATTAGGGCGTTGGGTAGAACGTGTATAAATGGTGCTTCCGAAATGATTACAATGCTTTCCGTGGCGTTTATAACTGTGCTGATGAACAATATCCTAATTGACTTAGGCGGTGCAGAAGCACAAGCCGCCGCAGGAGTAATGTTTGCTGGCATGGGTATCTTCTCGGCATTGTTCGTTGGGTATTCTGCTGGCGTTGCACCAATAATCAGTTACAACTACGGCAAGGGCGATAAAGGCAATTTGAAAAAGTCTTATTCAAACAGTTTACGCTTGATATGGCTTCTTTCGGTAGTTGCTATGGTGCTTGCGTTCTTTTCAACAGGTTTATTGTTACGAGTATATGATATACCTTCGGGCATACCTATTCACGACATGGCTGTAACTGGATTTAGGTTTATAATTGGCGGCTTTATATTTATGGGCTTCAATACCTTTGCTTCAATGTTCTTTACAGCACTCAACAATGGTGTGGTTTCTTCGCTCTTGTCATTATTTAGGACTTTAATATTCTCTGTCATTGCATTTATGACTTTGCCGGCATTGTTTGATTTGACAGGGGCTTGGGCGGCAGTACCAACGGCGGAAGTTTTAGGCATTATAGTAACCATTGTGTTTTTTGTTGCCATGAAGAAAAGATATGGCTACGCATAGATAGGAGTTGAATATGAACGAGTTAAGAAAAAATGCAGTCATTAAGTTTAGGGAAATATTCCGAAGGGTAGACGTTCAATACTCACTTTTCGCAAAAGCAATGGGTGTCAATTTTACAGCTATTTGCATTTTAGAGTGCCTTAGCGAATCTGATGTACTGATTACTCAAAAGGAACTTAGCGAAAAACTTGTTATACCTAAACAGATGGTAAACACAGTAATAAAATCCCTTTGGGAGCAAGGTTTTGTAGAACTTAAAGAAACCACTGACCGAAGAAGCAAGCTGGTGATTTTAACAGATACTGGCAAAGAATACTCTGCAAAAACTATAAAGCATTTGCAGAATGTAGACTATACGGCATGGGGTTGTTTTACGGACGAGGAAATAAAAACGCTCATAGGGCTTATCGAAAAATATGAAGGTTCTTTTAAAGATGCTGTAAACGGGTTTATCGAATCCGAAACGGAAATATAGAGGGGCAAATGCCAACTAAAGAAGTGTTCGGCAGAAATTTAGGTATTTTTGGCTCTGAAATTGCGGTGTCAACCTCCTCCGCGCTTGATACCATAGTTTCAGATGCATCCGAAATTTCGGGAATTATAGACAGAATCTCGGCAGCGTCGGAAGAAACTGCCGCCCTCGCACAGAATATGAACTCACAAGCGAAAATCTTACAGCAGTTAGTATCGTATTTTAAGCTGTAGCAAAAAGGGTCTGTCTCGCCAACGGCACCGACACCGGGGATGCCGGCGCGGAACAGACCCTTTTTTTGAGAAACGCATCGGAAGGTGCGTTTTTTTACATAAAATTTTACAAATTGCGCATACACGGCGGATTTATACTAAACCCGGTGGCTTTGGCCTGACGGCTCAAAAGCCGCTGAAGGGGATTGTTGCATGACGGTGTATGCGGATATGTTGTTTCTGGTCAATTTCATAATGAACGGCTTTGTGCTGTGGATTGTGGCAAAGCTATCCCGCACTCCCAGGAAGCTCCGCTGGATTCTGGCTGGGGCCGGAGTAATGGCTTTGCTGTATACGCTGCTCATTGTGGTGTATTCGTTGAGGTTCATGAATATCGTGCTGGCGTCGGTGGCGATTTTGTCGGTTGGGGTGGCGTTGACGTTTCATCCGGAGGGGATTAAGTCCTTTTTGAAGCTTATGGCAGTGGCCTATGGCATTTCCTTTACCGTGGGCGGGCTGGGAATGGCTTTGTTTTTCCTGACCGACCTCCCCTATGCGGTCCACTTCATTGCCGAGGATTTCGACGGCTTTACCCGGGCAATCTCGTGGCAATTGGCCCTGGCGGGCATGGCCGCAAGCTATGTTTTAATCAAGCTGGCTATACGTGTTTACGAAAAACATCTGCTAAGGCGGCAGATGCTGTGTAACGTACAGGTGTTTTTGGGTGAGAGTGACTGCTCCTTCGACGCGCTGGTGGATACGGGGCACAGCCTGAAAGAGCCTATTTCGCAGTCTCCGGTAATCATCGCGGAATTTGAGTTGATTAAAAATTTCCTTCCCGACAGGTTGAAAATATTATTCTACGAAAAACAGGAAAACGACCTCAACGAGCTTCTGGCCGGCAGCTCAACAGACGTGAAAGGATTGTTTTACGCCAGAATCCGCATGATTCCGTTTACCAGCCTAGGCAAGGCCAGCGGTATGTTAATCGGCTTCCGCCCGGACAAGGTAAAAGTAGGAAGCTCTACCCCCGCAGACGTGGTTATTGGCATCTACAATGACAAGCTGTGCGGAGACGGACGATATCGAGGGCTGCTGAGCCCTGAACTAATAGGAGGTGCTTTATAACATGTTTACAGCAATTTACACAAAAGCCCGCGCAATGCTCTTCGACGCACTGGCGACAATAAAACCACACGAGGACGACGACCGCATCTATTACATAGGCGGAAGCGAGGTGCTGCCCGCACCCTTAGGGGCGGATGAGGAAGCGGGGCTGCTGGCGTTATTGGGAAGCGACGACGACGCCCAGGCAAAAGCAACCTTAATCGAACGCAACCTGCGGCTGGTGGTATACATAGCCCGCAAGTTCGAAAACACGGGGATAAACGTGGAGGATTTAATTTCCATAGGCACAATCGGGCTGATAAAAGCCATAAACACCTTCCGGACGGACAGAAAAATAAAGCTGGCCACCTACGCCAGCCGCTGCATCGAAAATGAAATCCTGATGTACTTGCGGCGCAACACACGGACGAAATCGGAAATTTCTATTGATGAGCCCCTTAACATTGATTGGGAGGGCAACGAGCTTTTGCTCTCCGACATTTTGGGAACAGAGGTTGACATTATTTCCCGCGACCTTGAGGACGAGGTAGACCGGGAATTGCTAAATACCGCGCTGGAGAAATTAAATAACCGGGAAAAGAAAATTATAGAGCTTCGTTTTGGCTTATATTCCGGCGGAGACGAAAAAACCCAGAAGGAAGTCGCGGATTTGCTGGGGATTTCCCAATCCTACATTTCGCGGCTGGAGAAAAAAATCATCGGAAGACTAAAAAAAGAGATGCACCGTATGGCGGTTGAGTAATACACGTGGTATACTAAGGGCTGTCTCTTGGCAGCCCTTTATATGTGGGAGGTTATTTAGTGCGCGGAAACAGGAACAGCAGAAGACGGAACACCCCGTATGTAGGCAAAAAAAGCGCGAGAATAGGCTTTTTCGCGGGCATCGGAGCGGCACTTATGATATTGGCGGCCACGGCATGTGTGGCCTTGGCGGTCTTTATAATGCTGGACTACAGCCTTCCCATCGGAAATGGCTTTTTTGCGTCCGGCGATGCACAACCAGCCTTTGTACCCGCCCCCGCACCGATAGTCGAACTACCACAACCGGAAATTTTAATCGCTCCAGAGGCACCGACGGATTTCCCTCGTTATGAGACGGGCCATCTGCCAATCCAAGACCTGCCTACATATGCGGAGGCCTACACCTATCTGCCCGATTCATGGATGCCGGAGCTTTCTGATGTCCCCGGTTATACTATTGGAAATCCTTCCTCTGCGCCCGAACCGACCCCAACCCCAGCACCCACTCCCGAGCCAATCCACCGGCTTCCGCCCCGCGTGGCTAATATGAATGCTTTTTCCGTATTGCCGTTTTACATACCGGGAAACGCCGCTCTTTACGCCGAATTTTACGCCGAGCGGCCTGATTTAGACGTTGAAACCGTTGTATGGAAAGTAAATGTGTCTTTACACTTGCCCTTCTACACGGGAATTCAGACTGTCTATGACCCATATCCCCTATTGGTAACCCCGTTTTTCCGCCTGCCGTCCGGGTTCGCGCCCGCATATATGGTTCCCGTTAATAATGACAACTGCCATCTCCGTGCAACACCTCAAACTGTTTACGCTTTTCACAGGCTGCGCGACGCCGCCCAACGCGACGGCTTTAATTTATCGGTGACATCGGCGTTTCGTTCCGCCGCGCGGCAACGGGAATTATGGGAGGCCGGCGGCCGCCGTGATGGCGCGATAGCCCGACCCTATCACAGCGAGCATCAGACCGGCCGCGCACTGGATTTATGGGGCCCGGCTGGCCTTTTAGACCGGGACGGCCCGTCCCCCACGGGACTTTGGGTGGCTGCCAACGCGCATTATTTTGGTTTTCTGGTGCGATACCGTGCCGAGACGACCCATATTACGGGTTATATTCACGAGCCATGGCACATCACATATGTAGGCTTTGATATTTCCATGTACATGCACAATAATAATATATTATCTTTAGAGGAATTCGTGGGCAGAAACCCTTGGATTACCTTAAATCACTATTGAGAGGAGAATTAATATGAAATTATTCATCGACACCGCAAATGTGGAGCATATCCGCGAGATTGAAAGCTGGGGTGTGATTTGCGGCGTAACCACCAATCCGTCGCTGATTGCCAAAGAGGGCCGGGATTTTGCCCAAGTAGTGCGGGAAATCGCCGAAATAGTGGACGGGCCCGTCAGCGCGGAGGTAATCGCCGTTGAGGCTGAGGGCATGGTAAAGGAAGCCCGCGAGCTGGTGAAAATTCACAAGAATGTCATCATAAAAATTCCCATGACCGACGAGGGTTTAAAAGCCACAAAAATCCTGACAGCGGAAGGAATCAAAACCAATGTGACGCTGGTATTCTCTTCTGTGCAAGCTCTTTTGGCGGCTAGGGCCGGGGCGACATATGTAAGCCCGTTTTTGGGCCGGCTGGACGATATCGGCATGGACGGCATGAACCTCATAGAGGAAATTTGCGACATCTTTGACGAACACGGCATTGAAACGGAAATTATTGCCGCCAGCATCCGCAATTCCATTCACGTAACAACGGCGGCGCGGCTTGGTGCGCATGTCGCCACCATTCCATACGCCACATTTAAACAAATGCTCAAGCATCCCCTCACCGACAGCGGCATCGAACGCTTTTTAAAGGATTGGGAGGGGCTGAATGCATAAAGCCACCTTGGGTTTTGGCGCGATGCGTCTGCCCGACGCTACTCAAACCGCAAAAATGGTTGATGCGTATCTCGAAAGCGGCGCAAATTATTTCGATACGGCATATGTTTACGACGGCTCACAGGAGCTTTTAAAAAAGACGCTGGTGAAGCGTCATCCCCGCAGCAGCTTTGTTATAGCGGACAAGCTTCCGCCGTGGCTGGTAAAAAATCATAAAGATTGCAAGCGTATTTTTGAAGAATCACTAAAGCGTTTGGGCACGGATTTTTTCGATTATTACCTCGTCCACTCGCTGGACGACAGCCGCGAGGAATCCGTGGAAAAGCTTGGCCTTTTTGAGTGGGTCACAGAGCAGAAGAAAAAAGGCACTGTAAAGTATGTGGGCTTTTCCTTCCACGGAACGACGGCATATCTTGCCCGGTTGCTCGAACGCCATCCGGAAACGGAATTTGTTCAATTGCAGTTGAATTATATGGATATTCTCCGGGGGCCGGCGGGTGAGTGGCAGAATTTGGCCATCAAACACAACATCCCCATCATCGTAATGGAACCCGTAAAAGGCGGCTCTCTTGCAACTCTCCCGCCCGCCGCCGAAAAAATTTTCAAAGATTACGCGCCGGAACGCTCTATTGCGTCATGGGCAATGCAATACGCCGGGACGCTGGAGGGCGTAGCCAATGTACTTGCAGGTGCGTCAACCCTTGAGCAAATGCACGACAATATAAAAACTTTTGACAATTTAAAACCCCTCACCGGCGAAGAAATGGCCCTTATTGAGGTTGCGCTGGAGGAAATGTCCAAGATTGCGACTATTCCATGCACGGCCTGCAAGTACTGCCATGCCGATTGCCCGCAGAAAATCGACATCGCGTCATGCTTCTCCCTTTACAATGACCTCAAACGCGGCAGTGCCGAATGGAACCGCTCCATGATGTACAAAACACTTCCCGACGGCCGCCGCGCCCACGACTGCACCGAATGCGGCGTCTGCCTGTCCCACTGCCCGCAGCATATCAACATCCCCGCTGGGCTTAGGACGGTTTCTGAGACTTTTCAGTAAAGCTCCGCCAACGAATAATGAAACTCGTTGCGCCCGTGAATTTTGGCCTCCCAAAGAGCCCTTAAGGCCTGAATGTGGTAAAAGCTCCTAGCTTCCCAGCCGTAATGAAAAACGCCATCCAAGTCCACGTACATCTCGTTGGAAATGGCGCGGAAATGCTCCAAACTCCGCAGAAGATAGGTAAAATAGCGGTTGAGCTGAATTCCCGAGGCCTCCGCAACCAACGCGCTCAAGGCAAAGGTGGAAACCGTTCCCCGGCAGTCCCGGTTAAGGTCATAATTTGCCCAGACCAAATAGGGCGTCTGGAATATGGCTTGCCAGTCCTCTAGGGTCCAGTAGAAGTCCTCCTGTTGGGAAACGAAGCCCAGCTTTTCAAAAATACGGTCGGCGTGAAGCCCCAGAATGGGCAAATGGTCTCCAAAGAACACGATAATCGTAGGAGTGTCACGATTTTCGACAAAATCCACAAGTCTGCCCAATTGCTTGTCCGCATCGTGGATTCCTTGCAAAAAGGAGTTGACGCTGCCTATTTCGTTTTCGTTCAGATATGGGCTCTCGGCCATCACGGCCAAGTCCAGGGTTCCGTATTTCATAGGGTCGAAGCCCCAATGATTCTGCATGGATATTCCAAACAGGAACAGCGGAACATTGTCTTCCTCCGCCAAAAGAATTTGCTCAATTATCCTGTCCGTAAAATATTCGTCGGAAATAAAACTGCCCCAAACAGGCGCGTCAGGCATGTCCTCGAGAGTGATAAACTCTTCAAAGCCGATGTTGGGGTAAATCCGATTTCGGTTAAAAAAATCCTCGTAATACGGATGAATGCTGACGGCGCGGTATCCGTTTGCGCGGAAAAGCCAGGGCAAAGTCGTGCGTATTTCCCGGGAAAAGTAACGCTCCCAATTTTCAAAGGGTACATAAAAACGGCTACCAAAGAACAAGTGAGGGCTGCCGCCAAGAAATTCAAATTCCGTATTGGAGGTGCCGCCGCCATAAACGGGAACCACGATGTTGCCGCTTAGAGAGTTTTCCAATGCGGCCAGCCTGTTGAAATTTGGCATGGGCGGCTGAGAGAAGCTTAGATTGGGCATAGTCGTAGGGTCGAAAAAGGCCTCGGACATTATGACGATTACGTTAGGGTGCGCAGACGTAGGCGTGGGAATAATATCTCCGGTTGTGGCGGGCCAGGCAGAGGTAAAAAATTTTTCAATAAGCTCATCGGCGTTTTCAATGCGAATCCTTGTGGTGTGGTCTATCCACGCGGAATAAAATCCCGCGATAAGCCCGTGTTCCCGGTATCTTGAGGAGATTGTGCCCTCCGCCAGCCCAAGGGGATATAAAATATTTCCCGCAGCAAAATTGCCCGTAAAAAAGACAATAAAAATAGCCGCCGCAACGGGAAAGCCCAAAAGCCGCTTCAGCGGTTTTATTTTAAAATGAACAAAAATGAGAGGCGCGTGAATTATAAGTATTAAAAACACTCGCAGCAGAAAAACCCGCTCAATAATAATCGAGCCAGGCTCCATCATCCGAAAAGCCGCCCCGGCAAGGAAGAAGTCGGTAGGTACAAAAACTCCCCCTGTGACCATCAGCCTAAAATGATTAACAATGTAAACCACCAGCCAAGCCGCCGAGACAATTCCATAAGCCCAAACAACCGACCCCAACAGCGAAAAAACCGCAGCCGCCATAAGATATAGCAAAAATACGGAAAATATCACGGATATGAAACCCAACCCCGAGGAAGCGGGGTTAAGGCTTTCCAGCGCGAAAAACAATATAAAAGGAAAAATAAAACCATAGATTCGCATGGCCAACAAAAAATATTCGTTCTCAAAAATATATGACTCGTGAATTTTCAAGTCTCTCAAAGAAATCACCTGCGTATAATCTACACAAAATCGCCGGGACACGCAAACTTTTTTCCCTGCCCAATTTTTGTGCTTGAATACCGCGAGGGAAAGGCGTACAATACGTAAAAGATTAGGAGGATGCACTAATATGAGCCGTAAACCGTTATTATTAGAGAAATGGGATTTTATAGTGCTGCTTGGTGAGTCCGGCGGAGGCAAGGGAACGCTGGTGCAAAGCATGAAGCACTACTGGCTGCCCGATTTGCATTCGGCCAGCATGGGTGATATTTTTCGCACAAAAGCCGCCGACAACCCGGAAATTAAAGACCTGACCGCCAGAGGCATTCTTGTGTCCGACGAAATTACATGCAATGTTTTTAGGGAATTCGCGTTGCAGCATACCCCGGGCCTTATCGACGGATATCCCCGCAACCGCCAGCAAGCCATAGATTTAATCCGCTTCGCGAAAGAAAATCACTGGCGCGTGCTGGTTGTGGACTTGCATTGCCGAATCGAAAAAATTATTGAGCGTCTTCTTTCGAGAAAACGTCAGGACGACAATTTAACAATTGTATACAAACGGCACACGGACCATATGAACCTCCACCCGTCTGTAATGGAAGAAATCCGCACACGGCCGGACTTATTCGATGTGATTACTTTGGACGGCAACCAAGATGCCGAGATTGTTTTCACATCTCTTCTACTTAGTGTACTGCGCCTTGTTGACATGCTGTACTTTTACGATATGACGCAAATTGACACAACCTTTCAAGTCTGCGACAACGAAACAACAATCAACCCCGCCATAAACCGATGGGTCTGCGGGTTCTTAAAGAGTATTCAAAAAAAATTGAAGGAGCAATAGAAAGAAGGCGTAAAGATGCAAGAAAAACGTGTTTCGGTACGCACAAACATGTTGGGTGTAAACGCACGCATCAGCAAGGACGGGCGAGACTGGATAGATGTCACGGCAAAGGACATCTCCGACGGCGGAATGAGTTTCATCGCCATGGCAGAATTCCCAATAGGCACAAAGCTATCATTGGAAGGTGAAGCCTCCGACCTGGCAAGAACCGTAGATATCAGTTGCGATGCCACGGTTGTTTTCTTCAGCCCGATATCCGAAGGAAAATTTCTATACGGCATTAAATTCATGAACTTATCACATGCACATAAAATGGAGCTAAGCATTTTTATAGAGCAAATGGTAACAAGATACCCCATGCTCCTAATGGAATAATGGCTACTGCAAAGGAAGCCCCCTTAGCAGCCAGAATGCGGCCGCGCACCTTGGAAGAATGGGTAGGTCAAGAACATATAATAGGAAGAAACACTCTGCTGGGCCGCGCAATCCGCGCAGACAAGCTGGCCTCCTTGGTGCTTCATGGCCCTCCCGGAACGGGAAAAACCACATTGGCCACAGTAATTTCCACGGCCACTCAAGGGGTTTTTACACAAATAAACGCTACTTCGGCCGGTGTGAAGGACATCGGGCGCGCAGTGGAGGACGCCAAGGCCGCCATCGCGCTGTACAGCCGACGGACGATTTTGTTTGTGGACGAAATCCACCGCTTCAACAAGGCTCAGCAGGACGCGCTGTTGCCCTATGTAGAAAACGGCACAGTCGTTCTCATCGGCGCGACTACGGAAAACCCTTATTTTGAAGTCAACAAGGCATTGGTTTCACGCTCAATGATTTTTGAGCTATATCCCCTTACGAAAGAAAATATTTTGGTGTTGCTAAAACGTGCGTTGGCGGACTCAGAACGCGGAATGGCGTTTTTGCCCGTAGAGGCCGACGACGACGCGCTGAACTTCCTGGCTGACAAGGCCGGCGGAGACGCCCGCGCCGCATTAAACGCGCTGGAGCTGGCAGCTCTCACCACCGAGCCCCAAGCCGATGGACGAATTGTTATAGACTTGGAGGTCGCGGCGGCGTGTATTCAAAAACGAACATTGTTTTTCGACCGGGACGGCGACAATCACTATGATACAATTTCTGCGTTTATCAAAAGTATGCGCGGCTCCGACCCGGATGCGGCTCTGTACTATTTAGCCAGAATGCTCTACGCCGGGGAAGACCCCAGGTTTATCGCAAGACGTGTGGTCATCTGTGCGTCGGAGGACGTGGGCAACGCCGACCCTCACGCGCTGATGGTAGCCACTGCGGCGGCGCAGGCCGTTCAGTTTATCGGAATGCCCGAAAGCCAAATCATTTTATCCCAAGCGGTCACGTATATTTCATGCGCGCCAAAAAGCAACGCCTGTTATGTTGCCATAGGAAATGCGCTGGCCGATGTGGAGAAAATTCATATAAAGACCATTCCGCCACACCTGAAAAAGCCTAATGTAGGATATAAATACGCCCACGATTATCCCGGCCATTATGTGCCACAGGAATACTTACCCGATGAATTGCGCGACAAGGTCTACTACCACCCGTCCGAAAACGGCGTGGAAAAGAAAATGGGCGAGGCCCTAAAGCGGCTACGCCCGGATAGAAATTATAAAACCTAGGAGGGATTTACATGAAAAAGTTTTTTGGCAAGTTGTTGTGTTCCACATTGGTGATGGTGCTGTTAATCGGCATGGCCATTCCCGTACAGGCAAGGGATATTCACGATTTCCCGACATCCTTTGACTTTGAATACGAAGTAGAGTTCAGCCTTGACCTTCAAATGGCCGAAGGCAACGAGTTATCCACGATGTGGCAAATGGTCTTTGACACGCTGCGCGACGGCATCGTTATGACATCTGCCGGCACGGTGTACTCCAACGGCTTGGCCGCAACCATGTTCTACGAATTAATAATCAGCGTACCGGTGTCGATGCCGGTATTTGGCAATATAAGCATGGACATGGACGTTGACGTTACCATCCGATACTGGTTCGACATGGACTTGAACGACTTGGAAAACCCGACTCTTTTGGTTATCTATGAGTTAGAACTGCCCGCGATTTTGCAAATGCTTCTGGCTTTCAGCCCGGCGGAGTTTAATTATCAGTTCTTTGTGATGGACTTGAGCGAGTTTGTGGCCTTGGCCGCCGCCGAGCTTGAAGCCGTCGTATTTGAAGTTTCCGAAGAGGAATGGGATGAGCTGCTTGCAGAGTTGGCCGAAGCACTGGAGGATTTGCTTGTGCTGGCCGGCAAAGGCTGGGAATGGTTTAGGGAAGTACATGGTGATGACATCACTATCAGCTTCGATTACAGCTATGGTGAGCTTGAAAACGGATACTATGCCGGTTTCGAATTCGGATTCCTTCTTCTTGACTATGCAAGCGATGGTTATTTGGATATCGCGCTGACCATAAACGGCAATGTAACCAACTTGGACACAGCCATAAGACCAGTTCTGCCAGAACTTGTAGACGGCAACTACCTTGATTTGATTGCTTTGTTTAACGATATCATTGACTCTGCTCCCATGCTAGGTTGGGGATTATCCACTAGACCTTAAATTAAACACTCCCAGATTCATAACTAAAGCCCTTGCCGTGTACGTCTGAGACGGTGTCGGTTATCATAAAGGCCTCCTTATCGTGGGTGTCCACGATGGTGACAAGCTTTTGATAATCCTTCTTGCCCAGCGTTACCATAAGCATGGGCTTTTGTTGTTGCTCAAACGCGCCGACGGATGGAATAAGTGTCACGCCGCGTCCGATTTCGTGCAAAATATCCTTCATGATAGATTCGTGGAAGCGGCTGATGATATACACCATTTTCTTTCTGTTCGCGCCGTTTTCGATATAATTCATGGCAGCCGAAGTGATAAAAATAGACGCGATGGCGTAAAAGAACGCATCCACATCGAAGACAAACAAACACAGAATCACCACGAGTCCGTCCGTAGCAAACAGTCCCACGGACGGGCTTATGTTTAAATATTTTTTCAGAATCAACGGAGGGACGGCGGTGCCGCCGCTGCTTGCATTATTGTGATACAAAATACTTACCGCAATACCAAAAACCGCGCTGCCTATTACCATCGACAGCATTCTGTCGCTGATTAGCATGTACTTCGGCACTATGCTGATTACCATTGGCAAAAGTGACGCGCCGATTACCGTGTTAAAAAATATCTCCCGCCCCAAAAAGATAAATGTCAGCACCAGCACGATTCCGTTGCCGATGTATATGACCACGCTGCGGCTCACATTTAGCCATTCCTCCAAAATAATCGCAAGGCCCGTAAGGCCCCCCGCCGCTATATAATGCGGCCCCAGAAACATGTTTACACACACACTTATCAGCACTATGGCCAGCACTATATAGGCCAGTTTTTTTATCCAAAATTTCATATGCTGCTCCTTTCATTGGGAGTTGCGATACCTGATATCAGGTATTTTCACCCACGCAAAATGCAACCCTTGGCATTATTGTGGCAAAATGAGAGGATTATATGTAACTTGATAGAATCTGCGTCAGAAAATCCAAAGCATAAGGCTTTTCTTTTTCTATGTTACATCGTAAAATCATGCATGGAAAAAGCTTTGGGGGTGCTATCGCAATGCACGACGACATATATATGTTGTGGCTGTCTTCGTTGACGCCGTATGTGAGCTCGAGGAAGCTGAACGCGATGTTGGAAATTTTCGGGAGCGGGCGTGAGGTTTTTAACGCAAGAACGCCGGAGCTGGAGCTTGAGGCGGGGCTGACGCAGCAAGCCGCTTCCGCGCTGGCCTCGCGGCGGAATTTGCAATACATAGAGGGAATTTTGGAGGAAATGGAAGCCAAGGGAATGGCGTATTTTTCTCAAAATCACGAGCGTTTTCCGGAGCTTTTGCAGGAAATTCCAGACCCGCCGGTGGGGATTTTCTGTATGGGAAATCTGCCAACCGATAATACTCATAAAGTGGCGATTATCGGCTCGAGGAAGTGTTCGGAATATGGGCTGATGGCGGCGCGGCTTTTGGCTAAGCCGCTGGCGGAGGCCGGAGTAATTATAGTCAGCGGTATGGCTCGGGGCGTTGACAGCATGGCACATCGCGGTGCGTTATCCGGCGGCGGAAAAACAATTGCCGTACTGGGTTGCGGCGCGGATATCTGCTATCCCGCCGAGAATCGCGAGCTTCGCGAGGAAATCATAAAAAACGGCTGTATTATTTCAGAGTATCCACCCGGCACGACACCGCAAGCGTTTTTCTTCCCGGCACGCAACAGAATTATTAGCGGCCTCTCTTGCGGAATCGTTGTGGCCGAAGCCGGGAAAAAAAGCGGCACGTTAATCACCGTTGACCAAGCCATGGAACAGGGCCGGGAGGTTTTTGCCGTACCCGGCAACATTTCCAGCAAGTTAAGCGAGGGAACCAACCAGCTGATTCGCGACGGGGCTTTTCCCGTTTCGGACTTCGAGGATATATTATACGCGCTGGGCATTTCGCCTGCTCCGGACGCCCCGCCCGAACCCGTGAAAAAATCGCTCCTTGCACCTGAAGAAAAACGGGTGTATGATAGCTTGGATTTAAATCCGGTAAGTTTTGACATGTTGGCGGAAATAACCGAAATCCAACCGGGGCGGCTACATTTTATATGCACTGGCTTGGAAATTAAGGGGCTTATCCGAAAGCTCCCCGGGTCGAGATATGTAAGGTCGTAAAGTGTGAAAATTTGCGAAGCAAATTTTTGCACCAACCGATTTGTGCCGCCGCCGTCAGGCGGCATGGATTAAAATATAAATTTTAAACAAGGTGAATTTATGGCAAAAAATCTTGTAATTTTGGAGTCCCCATCTAAAGCTAAAACGATTCGTAAAATTCTGGGGAGCACATATAAAATAGAAGCTTGTGTCGGCCATGTGAGAGATTTACCCAAAAGTCACTTCGGTGTGGACGTGGACAATGACTATGAGCCGAAGTATATTACAATCCGCGGCAAGGGGGATATTCTGGCAAACTTGCGTAAGCAGGCCAAGGCCGCCAAAAAAATCTACTTGGCTACTGACCCCGACCGTGAGGGCGAGGCCATCAGCTGGCATTTAATCCACGCGCTGAAGCTGGACGAAAGCAACACCGAGCGCATTACCTTTAATGAGATTACAAAAAACGCGGTGAAAAAATCCCTTAAAGAGGCGCGGCCGATTGATATGAACTTGGTGGACGCACAGCAGGCGCGGCGCGTTTTAGACCGAATCGTAGGCTACCGCATCAGCCCCCTTCTGTGGAAAAAGGTAAAAAAAGGCACCAGCGCGGGGCGGGTGCAGTCCGTTGTGCTTAAATTGGTTTGCGACAGGGAAGAGGAAATCGAGCAGTTTATCCCCGAAGAATACTGGACGCTGGAAATTAATATGCTTACGGCCAACGGGAAGGGCAAGCTGACCGCCCGCTACAATGCCGGGGATAATAATAAGCGCGAGTTAAAAACCCAAGTCGATGTAGATGATTTGGTACAAGGTTTAAAAAAGGCCAATTTTACCGTAACCGAGGTAAAGCAGGGCACGCGCCACAAAAAGCCGCCGGCCCCCTTTACCACCAGTACGCTTCAACAGGAGGCCAGCAAGCTTTTTGGCTACGCGACGTCACGCACCATGCGCATTGCCCAGCAGCTCTACGAGGGCGTGGACGTAAAGGGCGAGGGCACGGTGGGTTTGGTTTCCTATATCCGCACGGACTCGCCTCGTATATCAGACGACGCCTACGAGGACGCCGTTACCGCAATCAAATCCGAGTACGGCGAAAAATATCTGCCCGCTGAGCGTCCCCAATATAAATCCAAGGGACGCACTCAGGACGCTCACGAGGCCATACGCCCCACAAGTGCGGCACGCAAGCCGGAGTTGTTAAAAGCATCGCTGACAAGCGAGCAATTTAAATTGTACAAACTCATTTGGGAGAGATTCGTATGCTCGCAAATGGCCGCCGCCGTTTACGATACCTTGGCAGTGAAAATTTCCGCCGCGACGAAATCCCCAAAATCCGAGACAATTTTACGTGCCGGCGGTTCTGTGCTGAAATTCGACGGATACTTGGCCGTATACAGCAAGAACGAGGACTCCGAAAAGGACGTTACTATTCCGGCTTTGGAAGTTGGAGAAAAGCTGACCGCAAAGGAATTTTTGCCGGCGCAGCATTTCACCCAGCCCGCGCCGCGTTTTTCCGAGGGCAGCATGGTCCGCACCATGGAGGAGCTGGGAATCGGCCGCCCGGGCACCTTTGCCCAAACAATCACAACCTTGATGAACCGCGGATATATGACCAAGGAAAACCGCGTGCTTTACCCCACGGAGCTTGGCGAAATCATCAATGAAATCATGAACGACTATTTCGAGGACATCGTAGACGCGGATTTCACCGCCCGAATGGAGGACGACCTCGACCGCGTTGAATTGGGCGAGGTGGAATGGAAAAACATCGTACGGGACTTTTATCCGCCTCTGGCCGTAAAAATTCAGGAAGCGGAAGAAAAAATCGGCGACATTGAGGTCAAGGACCAGGAAACGGATATCAAATGCGAGCATTGCGGCCGCTTTATGGTAATCAAGTTCGGGCGGTTTGGAAAATTCCTGGCCTGTCCCGGCTTTCCGGAATGCCGTAACGCCAAGCCCCTTTTCGAGGAGGCCGGCGTGGACTGTCCGCTATGCGGCGGCAAGGTGGTTATCAAAAAATCTAAAAAAGGCCGCAAATATTTCGGTTGTGAGAAAAATCCCGAATGCGATTTCATTTCCTGGAACCTTCCTACTGGCAAAAAATGCCCCGATTGCGGCGCGTTTCTGGTGGAAAAAGGCCGTCAAAAGCGCGTAATCGCCTGCTCTGCCTGCACTTATGCCACGGAAGCTCCCGACCAAGAGGGCAAAAACGATGAATAATATCGACCTGCATTTGTTCACAGCCCAGCTGAACACCCTGTTGGCAATAGAAAGCGAGCACGCCGCCTTGGAGGGCGTGTGCGAGCTGTTGCGTATGCACACCGCCGCAAGCCTTCGCCTTGAAAGCCGCGATGAACGGGCGGTTATAGAAATGCTTGTGGATGGCGACACGACTGCGGTAAAGGCCGACGCCTCAGAGTGGCTGAAGCTGCCCATACTTGCCGGGGACACGGCCATCGGCAGCCTCAACCTGCACAGATTACACCCTTTTTCCCAAAACGAAAATCTGGCGGCACGAATCGCCCTTGCCATATGTACAATTTTGATGCGTCACCGCGAGGGGCTTCTTTCCGCCGACAAAAAACGGCGCGTCTTGGCCGTCCGCAACCTTATAAACAGCTTATCCTTCTCGGAGTTGGAGGCCGCCACCCATATCATCAAAGCCCTCCAAGGCGACGAGGGGCTTCTGGTTGCCGGACACATCGCGGACAAGCTGGGCTTCACTCGCTCGGTAGTAACCAGTTCGCTCCGCAAGCTTGAAGGCGCGGACTTAATCGAATCACGCTCTTTAGGAATGAAGGGCACCTACATACGTGTCAAAGACACACTTCTAACCGAGGAATTGGCTAAGCTGTAAGCAATTGAAATTTTCTAAGATTTGGGATTGCTCTTCACCACTTCTCATGATAGACTGGCGTGGTATGTACCACTGTGGTATGTACCACCATCATGAGGGAGTGTTGTTAATGATTAACATGATAACCAGCGCGATTTACATTTTACTACTCTTACTTGTTGTTTCTGTTTCAGTTGCGGCTCGGGTAAATTACATAAGAGCAAAACGGAATCCTATGTTTATGCTTTTATGCGTCTGCATTCTTGGTGCACTTGTAAGCAGCTTTGCGATATTGCTTGTGGATATCGAAAGTATTAATTTCTTTATCTGGGATACCGTGATAATTTTCGTGGGTATCGTGCCTATCGTGCTGTTGATGGTTGTTTTTAAGTTTTACTTTCCGGAACATAAGCTTCCTAAATTTGTTTTAATTTTGCTTTGCGCCGTCCCCGCCATAACCGTGGCGGTGGTCCTTACCTCGCCGTTTCATTCAATTGTGCGCAGCGTTGAAAGCTTCACTATTTGGCCGCGCGAGGTTGTGTACAGTTTAGGAATCTGGGCGAGAATTCAGATTTTTTACAGTATTGCAGTTATGCTGACAAACATTGCTTTGATAGTATATTGGAGCATCAAAAAACCGGAGTACAGCAAGACATCAGCTGCTTTGTTTATTGTAGCACTGGTGTTGATACTGATAAGCAGCATGCTTCAGTTGCTGGGTGTTTTTGAGCTGCAAATAGACACCACATCCATAGGCATTGGTATAGCTTTGTTACCCACGCACCTGGCCCTATCCGACAGAAAGCACGGCATACTTTTCAGCATGTTTAACACATTAAAAAGCCGAGTCACTTTTCCGATTCTTATAGTAATGTTTATAATGATGATTGCCGTGATAGTCTATGTAGCCAGAAACACAAGGATTCTTATGGAAGACGTTGAAGACGAAAGAATAGCCGTGGCCGCCCAAACGGTTCAAGCCTATCTTGGTGCTTATGAGCAGCTGACATTTGCCACGGCCTCCGCGATGGGCGGTAGTGCGGATCTGATTCGGCTTATCCACGAGGGTGACAGAGAGGCGATTTGGCAGTACACATACAACAGGAAGCGGCATTTTGGCGTGGACGAGATTATTGTGGGCAGTGCCGACGGAATTACCCTCGCGCGCTCGCATATGAGAAACCATGTGGGCGATACCCTTGCTTATGGCGATGATATTTCGGGTGTGCCCTCAGTGGCGGCGGCCCTGCGGAGGGAGCGTATTACCCTCTACACTCCAACACCTACGGCATACATGGTTATGACATCCACCTCCCCCATTCTGGACGGGGACACCCTTATGGGCAGCATCGTTGTCAATTTTGTTGTGGGAAGCGAAGCGTTTTTGGACGGGTTGGCCGAAACCTTTGGCATTGACGCAACAGTTTTTCGCAGGGATGGACAGTCTGTCGCGTCTACCCTTATTCATCCCGTATTCGGCACGCGCGCGGTGGGAACCGTTGCCCGTGGGGACATCGTGGAAAGGGTTATCGGGCAGGGGCAGAATTTTGCACTTGATTTGGCTGTCTTTGGCTTTTTGCCCTTCTCTGCGTATTATTTCCCGCTGCCCGGCGTGGACGGCAGCCCCAATGGCATGTTTTTCGTCGGTGTCTATCAAGGTCATGGCCTTGCAGTCACTAACTCAATACTTCGTAATATAATTCTTATATCCTTGCTTGGTCTTATCTCCGTTTCTATAATCATGTACATTTTGATTTCCCGCTCCCTGAAACCACTTAGCTCGCTTGCCAAAAACATCAATGATGTAGCTTCCGGGAAAGTGGATGTTAATATAGATCGCGAAAAAATTACAACCGATGAAATAGGTATGCTGACCTCAGACGTGCTTGACCTTGCGGAGGTTATCAAAGCCGTGCTGGACGACTTGGCCATCGGCCACGATATGTATATGGTAAAAGGAGACAGCAGTTACAGAATAGATGCAGACAAATACCACAACTCATTTAAAATGGTGGTAGACCGCATGAACGCCACCTATGACGAAGTGAAAGATACTATCATGAGTTCAATCAGCGCGCTTGAACAAATAGGCGCGGGCAATTTTGATATAGAGATTAATGAAGAAGACATGGACGGCGATTGGGCAGCTCAGCCATTGGCTATCCGCGCAGTTACCACAAATCTGAAAGAGCTTTATGAGTCAGCCTTGTACTTGGCTGGAAGTGCCTCCGACGGCAAGCTTGACGTAGAGGTTGACCCGTCCAAATTTAGGGGAAGCTGGTCCGAGCTTGTCAGCACCTTAAACACTCTTTTAGCTGCCGTGGCCGAGCCGCTTAGGGTCATAAATGTGTGCCTAAATGAAATGAAGGCCGGAAATTTCAACTTATCTAAAATTAATGAAACTATCACCGCGTTATCCCTTAATGCGGATACGAGTAGCTACAAGGGCGTTTTTGCAGAGATTGGTAATAACATAAGCACCACCGTCAAGGAAGTTTCTTCCTATATTGATGAGCTGAATGAAATATTGGCGCAAATGGCAACCGGTAATCTGCAAGGGAAAATCCAACGGGAATATGTAGGGTCATTCAACTTGATTAAACGCTCTATCAACAATATTACCTCCACTTTGCACAAAACCATTTCCGAAATTTCAGTGGCATCCGAGATGGTGCTGTCAGGCTCGAAGCAAATTGCCGCCAGTGCCGCCGACTTAGCCAACGGTACACAGGAGCAAGCCGGTTCCGTGGAGGAGCTAAACGCCACAATTGACATGATTAGCCAGCAGACCAAGCAAAACGCCGAAAACGCTTCCGAAGCAAGCAATCTTTCCACTAAATCATCACTTAATGCCCGCGAAGGCAACGAGGCAATGAAACAGATGCTTGAAGCTATGTCGCAGATTAAAGAATCCTCTGGCAATATCTCACAAATTATAAAGGTTATCCAGGATATAGCCTTCCAAACCAATCTGCTCGCGCTCAACGCTTCCGTTGAAGCCGCCCGCGCCGGCGAACACGGCAGGGGATTCAGCGTAGTCGCCGAGGAAGTACGCAATCTCGCCGGCCGCAGCCAAGAGGCCGCCACCGAAACCACCAGCCTTATCGAAACCTCTATCGGCCGGGTGGAAGCCGGTTCAAGCATTGCGGAATCCACTTCCGAATCCCTCAACACCATTGTGAAAAACGCCTCCGAAATATTAGAGATTATAAACGGCATCTCCACCGCCTCAAAAGAACAGACCGATGTCATCGCGCAAATCAGCGACGGACTTATGCAAATTTCACGAGTGGTGCAAAGCAACTCCGCTGTTTCCGAAGAAGCCGCCGCCGCATCCGAGGAGCTCAACTCCCAAGCCGAAATGCTTCAAAGCTTAGTGGAATACTTTAAATTATAATCCGCACAAACCCGGAAATTAAAAGGGCCGTCTCGCGAGACGGCCCTTTTTGTTTTGGCTTAGGTGAAAATATCCGTTGCCTACAACTCAATCAACGTGGTACAATAAGTCAAGAGGCCAGCCAAGAAGCAACAAATTTTTTATACAACTGAAATCAGCAATGCCACAACGGTCGTGAAGTGCTTGCCGGCACTCCACGACGCTCGTATTGATGAAATAACCATCTCTACGCACACAGGGCAGACCTGCCGAAGCGGCTTCCATAGTATACTCCATTCCCTTCCCACCTTCAATAAGTGCGATTGATTGGATAGTATTCTGTGGTACGTTGTTGTCGGTATTGTGTTCCCGTTTTAATGCTTGCTCGTGCGTAGAATGCCGGATTTTCCGGTGTCTGCGCATTTTTTATTTCCTTGGCTGGTCTTTTAATTTTTTCAAATTCGGAGGGACAGCATGGCTATTTTCAAATGCAAAATGTGCGGCGGGGACATTCACGCAGAGGCAGGCGCGGCTTTTGGAACCTGCGATTCATGCCAAACCACATCCACTTTGCCCAAGGCAAACGAGGAAAGAATAGTAAACCTTTTTAACCGGGCGAATCATTTCCGGCGGCTGAACGAGTTTGACAAAGCCCTGACCGCCTACGAAAACATTCTGGGCGAAGACTCAAACAACGCCGAGGCCCATTGGGGCGTGGTGTTGTGCCGCTATGGTATTGAATATGTAGAAGACCCGAAAACCGGCAAGCGCGTGCCCACCTGCCACCGCGCCCAATATGCGTCTATTCTGGCCGATGCAGATTATTTGGCGGCGTTGGACAACGCGCCGGACGGCTACGCAAAGGGCCTTTATGAAGAAGAGGCCAAAATTATCAGCGAAATCCAAAAAGGCATTTTGGCCATCGCCAACAACGAAGAGCCTTTCGATGTTTTCATCTGCTACAAGGAAAGCACCGACGGCGGCAGCCGCACCGTTGACAGCACTCTCGCACAGGATATTTACTATCAACTCACCAATGATGGCTTCAAGGTTTTCTTCTCCCGCATAACTTTGGAAGATAGGCTGGGGCGTGAATATGAACCCTACATATTTAACGCCTTGAACACTGCAAAAGTAATGCTGGTCATTGGCACAAAAAAAGAACATTTTGAAGCCGTGTGGGTGAAAAACGAATGGAGCCGTTTCCTTGCCCTTATGAAAAATGACCGGTCGCGTCTACTGATTCCCTGCTACCGCGACATGGACGCCTACGACATGCCGGATGAACTCGCGCCATTGCAATCACAGGATATGAGCAAAATCGGGTTTATACAAGATTTGATTCGCGGGGTTAAAAAGGTGCTGGAGGCGTCAACTTCCGCAGCGGCCCAAGCACCTGCCACATCCGCAACCGCAGCCCCCGGAGTGGAGTCCCTTATGAAACGAGGATGGCTGTTCCTTGAAGATGCGGATTGGAAGCAAGCTGATGAATATTTCGATAAGGTGCTGGATATCGACCCGGAACATGCCCCGGCATACATTGGGAAACTATGCTGTGAACTGAACATTAATAATGAAGACCAACTGGCAAACCATTTGTCGGCGTTGGAAAAGATAACTGTATATCAAAAAGCCCTTCGTTTTGCTAAAGGTAATTATCGTACAAAGATAGAGGGCCATAATTTGGCAATCAAGGAGAAGGAAGCACTACTCCAAGCTAAATTAAAGCTTGTCAGAGAGCGCATTGCTAAGTTTCAAGGGCTTCTCATCGCCGGGTTCTCAAATACAATCGGATTGAAATCAAATGGTACGGTTGTCGCTACCGGGATAGACACCGGCGAATGGCGGGGTATCGTCGCTATTTACGCAGGCTTTAACCACTTAGTCGGGTTGAAAGCGGACGGTACGGTTGTCGCTGCTGGAGAGAATGATTATGGGCAGTGCGACACTGGTGAATGGCGGGATATTGTTGCTGTTTTCACAGGCCCTATCCACACAGTCGGGTTGAAAGCAGATGGTACAGTTGTCGCTGTTGGATTGAATTTCGATAAGCGGGGCAACACTGACGAATGGCGGGATATTGTTGCTGTTTTCACAGGCCCTATCCACACAGTCGGGTTGAAAGCGGATGGTACGGTTGTCGCTGTTGGAAAGAATGATTATGGGCAATGCGACATCGGTGAATGGCTGGATATTGTCGCTATTTCCACGGGCTCTAACCATACAGTCGGGTTGAAAGCGGATGGCACGGTTGTCGCTGTTGGAAAGAACGAAGATGGACAATGCAACATCAGCGAATGGCGGGATATAGTTCCGCTTTCTGAGGAGCAAGTATTGGCATTAAAACAAGAGGACGAGCGAAACAAAGAGGAAGAACGCCGCAAGCATGAAAAAGAACAAGAAGAAAAACTCAAACGTGAAGAGCAAGTAGCCAAATGGAGAAAACAGGGCTTATGCACTAATTGCGGAGGACAAGTCGGCGGCTTATTCACAAAAAAATGCAAATCCTGTGGCAAAGTTCAAATAAGGTAACAACCCCGCCGCATTCCTAGAGACATGTGATTAAGCACTTTCTTCCCGGCCTCACAAAACAAAGTTATCCTTGATGTAATCACCAAATCCCATTTTTTGCGCAGAGAAATTGAAAACTTTTTTCGCGCTATTGATGGCCCTTTTGGCAATTTGAGAATCTACATCTTGGTTAAAATCTGCATATCTTGCAGCGTTAAACTGCTCTAAAAATTCGCAGTGTGACATCAATCTCGTGTTCTCAAAATCTTTATTATATAAGGCGCACTTCAAACGTAATGCCGTTAACTCATGCCCCCACGGCATTTCTCCCATATGATGCAAATATGCTTTCAAAATCTTTTCTGCGGATTGTTGACAGTTGTTCTCGTTCATACAGCAAAAGTCCTTTTTCTTTTATCGTTTTTTGGATAGACGGAAATGTTTGAGATTTTTCAAAATCAGAAATACGGTTTACCAGCATATCCATTGGCACAGTACGATACCCTCTTAAATGCTTTCGAAGTGTTGATGATTTTCTGATGGTATGGAGCGCGTCATCAATAACTACCATTAAGTCAATGTCGCTTCTTTCATGTGGCACACCATAAACACATGAACCGAAAAGATAAATTCGTAAAACATCATTGTCAGAAGAAATTTTTTCAACGTATGTGCGTATTGCTTCTTTTATTTGCGCATCCACTACAATTCACCGCCTCGTATAATAATGTTTGTATTTTAGTTGTTGCTTGAAACGTAATAATTAAAATACACTGCAAGAAGCGGATAGAGTTCAGAGTTCACCGCCTTGGGATAAAATTCCCGACAAAAAGGGTGCTGCC
>Ga0209755_10001828_pt1 | contig 31381 bp, 30 predicted proteins | sample TergutCo191P1_FD_187301 | JGI IMG/M metagenome (GOLD analysis project Ga0209755, IMG submission 187301) | Cornitermes sp. P1 segment gut microbial communities from Petit-Saut dam, French Guiana - Co191P1 (SPAdes) (version 2) | ecosystem: Host-associated > Arthropoda: Insects > Digestive system... | reverse complement strand
ATCTGAGTGGATAGATCCAGCGATTCATTTTGAAGAAGTATCTCAGTGATGCCCAAAATAGCATTCATAGGAGTACGAATTTCATGGCTCATCATGCTGAGGAATGAGCTCTTCGCTTTATTGGCGGCTTCAGCCTCCGCCCGCTGGTTTTCAATTTCGCGTATGAGGGTTTTTGTGTCGTTGATGTCGATTAAAGCGCCCACAACGCGTAGGGGATTGCCTTTTGCATCCCGGATGGTTTCGCCGGTGGTGCGGAAAAAACCGTACTCACCGCTTCTCGTTTTGACACGACACTCTACGCTATAAGAGGTTTGACCCGTTGTGTCAAAGAGATGATCTATAAAAGCCTTAACGACAGCTTCAAGATCCTCCGGGTGCACAAGCCTTGTCCAACTATCCAAAATATTGGGGAAATCGTTTTCATCGGTATACCCCAGCATGTACCTGATTTCGTCCGACCACATGATCGGATTATCCGGATTGGCAGGATCGTCCTGAACAACGGCCATATCCCATAAAGCGAGTTCCGCCGCTTTCATCACCATGTTCAGTTTGGCGAGTTGAAGCTCGATCTGCTCGTTAGCGTGCGTCAGTTCCTGTTCGTGCCGGCGGATATCTGTGATATCTGAAATAAAACACGCGATGCCAAAGCTTTCACCGTATGATATTCGCTGCATTTCCACATCGAACACCAAGGTCGCGCCGTCAATCAACAACTCTGTTTCCATCTTGGCGCTTCCCTCTTCGGCTACCGCGGTCAGCCGATCGATAATCGACACAGACGGCTTTCCGTTTGAGAGAGTCTCTGGAGTATGCTCTTTGGTATACTCGACAAATCGAGCGTAAAAATCTTCTTTAGAAATAAAGCCAAAGAGTTCATAGGCGGCGGGGTTGCAATATTCCAGATTAAAGCTGCTGTCAAAGAGCATGGCGACACGGGTGCTTGTATCTACAACAGCACGCCCGCGTTCATCGGTTAAAACTTTTTCCACTTATTGCCTCATCCCGTCTGTGACTTACTCTGCCTTATGCCAAGCGCTCTTTCAGCACAGCGTTTCTTACAGCGCTAAATTGATCTTTGACCTCAAGAAAAACATCCACGATGAAGGGATCGAATTGCCTGCCGCTTTCCTTCATAATGATACTGACTGCGGTGTCTTCTGGAAGCGCTTTTTTATAGGGGCGCTCTGAGACCAGTGCATCGTACACATCGACAACAGCCATAATCCGTCCGGGAAGCGGGATAGCGGTTTCCTTCAATCTGTAAGGATATCCGGTGCCATCCCACCGTTCATGATGATAGCCCGCAAATAAACTGGCGCTGCGCAAAAACCCGTCTTCATCGGCACGGGAAGCAATCTGGTTAATTATTTTCTCGCCTTCCGCTACATGGGTTCTCATGATGTCTAGTTCCTCGGGGTCAAGTGGACCGGGTTTATTCAAAATTCTGTCCGGAATCGCAATCTTGCCAACGTCATGCAGGCGTGCGGAAGAAGCGAAAGACTCTAAATCCAAGCCAAGGAGTTCATCAATGTGCACTCCCCGCACAATCATGGCTTTGACCAGAATTTTGATATATTCTGAGGTTCGCTCAATATGGCCGCCTGTTTCCTCGTCTCTTCTTTCAACTATATCGGCAAAACTGAAAACTATGGCGTTCTTCAGGCGTTCTATCCGAGTCGTGCGTTCCCGTATGATTTCATCGATGTGCAGGTGAGATTTAATGCGGTTTATCAAAACAGGCGTGGAGAAGGGTTTGGTGACGTAATCATTTACGCCCAACTTGAAACCGCGAACCTCCACATCTTCATCAGACATGCCCGTCAGAAATATGACAGGGATGTCTGCATACGAGAGGCTGGTTTTCAGCCTGCGTAGCGCTTCAAAGCCACCAATATCTGGCATTTCAATATCTAAAAGAATCAGATCAGGAGTTACTTTTTCAAGAAGGACGAACATTCTTTCCGCTGATTGCATGGTCATCACATCGTAGTGTTCTTTTAAGGCGTCTTTTGCCATAGAAAGGTTTGTATCATTATCATCTACGACAAAGATGGTTTTCATCATCTTATTCCTCCTCCAACCTAGAAGTACAGATTTGCTGACCCACGCTAGATTCTAGTCTCTTGAAATCTAGATTGTTCCAGTGCCATATAATGTTGTCGTTAACATTAGTTTCCACCCTTCTATGCAATTCTCGCTAACACAGATTTCCCCTTCTATGTTGCCAGAACATTATAGATAATAATTCCTAATAATTCTAATAGAAATCATAAATTCCAACATTTCTGGTTAACTTGTTTTGATTGCATGCTCAGATATCTGTCGGTTGCTGGCGCAACCTCTCTATTTGTCATCCTGAACGACTTTTTTGTCATGCTGAGCGTAGTCGAAGCATCTATGTGGTTTATGGATCCTTCGCTGCGCTCAGGATGACAGGTTGGTTCAGGATGACAGGGGTACCTCAGGATGACATGTTAGCTTCAGGGTAACAGGGGTGTTGTTTTTTTGTCATGCTGAGCGTAGTCTCGCTGTTTTGTCATGCTGAGCGTAGTCGAAGCATCTACGTGGTTTATGGATCCTTCGACTTCGGGTGCTTCGCACCCTCCGCTCAGGATGACATGTTCGTTCAGGGTAACAGGGGTGTTGTTTTTTGTCATGCTGAGCGTAGTCGAAGCATCTACGTGGTTTATGGATCCTTCACTTCGTTCAGGATGACAGGTTGGTTCAGGATGACATGTTAGCTTCAGGATGACATGTTGGTTCAGGTTTTGACTTCTATTTGTCAGGAACCTCTTCCGAAGGTATTGGTTCTTTTTTGAGTTTCGCTATAAAGGGAAAACTGATCGCCTGCGTAGGACACGCTTGAGCGCAGTCACGACACTTCGTGCAGGCATGAAGGCTTTTTGTCTCTTCCCTTTTTCCTCGAGGGTCTACGTTTTCATGAGAGCATGCTTTGTGGCAAAGCGCACAGGCTACACCACTGGTTCTCTCTACACACTTATCCTTGTTCCAGGAAAGCCGGAAAAAGACGTTTGCGCTTGCGATGAGCGATACCAAGGCACCCAAGGGACAAATTTTGGTGCACCATTTCCTGAAAACTACCAGTTCTAGAATGAGAATGATAGGGAACGCCAACAAGGTAACCGTCAGTTCACCAAACATAAAAAGACGAGCAACCGTAAATATCGTGGCAAAAATGAGACCAACGGGACATACCAAACAAAATACTGGAACGCCGAAAGCTGCCGTTGAAATCAGCGTCGCCGCTAAGATTACATAGCGAGAATCAAAGCCAATAGCACGCATAAAGCGATACCCCAAGCCGCGAGATGAGCCTTGACCACTTGCAGCAGAAATCACTTCTGCGTGGCCTTTTGCCAACTTCTGCGTCTGTTCTTCAGCCTTTAATTGCGCTTGCGCTAATTCACCAGTTCCCGCTTCTTTTTCCTTTCGCAATTGAACCTGATTGTCCATATCAATTGCTTGAAGCCTTCTGTCTTCGAGGGCATTTTCTTTCTTACGACTAAAACCTGGAAATATCTTTTGAACTACCGGAACAGGGCATACCCACGCACAGAATGCTCGCCCCGTTATGACGATAATAAGAATCACCACACCAAGGGAAAGAAGGACTCTCGGTATGATGGTGTGTGCAGCAATCATAGTTTCCAGAGCACCTAACGGGCATATGGTTGAAATAAGGTCATATCCAAAAGACGACAATGTTCCCGCACCCGAAACTGCAGTTCTAAAGATTCCTGTCACAAGAATGACAGCCGCAATACATCCGACTACTATATAGCGAAGGTGGTTCGCTTTTATGTTTTTGAGAAACTTCATGGCTACCTCCCGCCTTCCAAGGCCTCAGCAAGCAGACGATCCACAACCTCTACTGGCTTCACGGTGATGGCGCGGTCGGTAGCGTGTGCAACATTTCGGGAACTTTGCATGGAAATGCAGACTTTTTCACAGAGCCCACACCCATTACACTTGTCGTAGAGCACAACTGGTACTCCGTTTTTGTCAAACTCTATGGCTTCATAGGGGCATTCATCAACACACACCCGACAATTCTTCAAATGCCAAGCAAGACACCATTCTTTTACTAAGTACGCCTTGCCAATAATGACAGTTTCCACGGTAGCGTCCTGCGGTAACTTGAGGGCTTCCGTGGGACAAACTTTGACACACTGTGGTACGCCTTCATGAGATTCTTGGCAATAATCGCACCATCCCAATTTAAAATTGAGCGTAGGCGTAAAGACATTCAAGAGGCCTTTTTCAAGAGGTGCTGGCACAATAACCCCGGTGGGACAAACCTGCAAGCACTTTCGACATTTAATGCATTGACCCAGTAAAACGCTTTCATCCTGCCCGCCAGGGGGACGGCATAACACTTCCCCACCAATGGCTTTCACGGTGCCACCAAGAGCAAAAAGGGCAGCGGCGCCTCCGCATGCGAACACAAAGTTCCGCCGCGAGAAGCCTCTTTGCGGTTCAGGGCAAACAGCTTCTTGCTGGGAGTCGTCAGCTTCTTCAGATGGCTCGTCTAAATTCCGGGGGTCAGCTTTCTGTGAGTATTTCATCAAGGAGCTCACTTTCAATCTCTATAAAGCCCTCGCTATAGAGTGCGAGGAAACGATAAAAGTCGCTTTGGGCAAATCTTTGCATATCGGCTGAAAGCTTAGGCAACCAACGTCCCACATGTTCGCTGATAAAACGTTTGTGCACAGTCAGAAGCTCTGTTGCTTCGTCAGTCTTTCCTGCGCTATAAGCTTCTAAGGTACGTTGTGCCAAAATGCGCAGAAACTCAAGTTCTGCCGCAATATGGTCTTCGCAGTCTTTAAAGTTCTCAAGCTTCGAGAGGCCTTGAGCACGATACTCCGCCAGAACTTCATCTCGAGGCTCCTGCATTAACCTGCGCTCTTCACCCAGATAGACCGATTCGAAGGGGTACGCAGCTTCATAAGCAGATTTCCCACTGCCAATAAACACTTTGCTGTAATCTACCGCCAGTTCAGGCACGGTGCGTTCCCACCGCGATGATATAAACGAACTAAACAGTCGATTCGCCTTGTCAATCTTTTCGTTGTCGGTTGAAGCCTTCAAGCGCATCTTGAGCATTTGATCAAAATACTCCTGGTCAATTTCTTTGGCGAAAAGCCTTTGTAACATTGAATAGGTGGCTACTCGAGCTTCTAAAACTTCTACAAATACAGCTTGAATATCGTTATCAGCGGTTACCGCTGAAATATTTTCTTGGTTAGTCATTGGCATTCCTTTGCTCCAAAAAATCTTTCCCGACCTTCGTTGTTGTCCAGTTCTTTTCCCATTTCAGGGCATCGCGACTTTCTAGCCGCTCAACGAAGAAGCCCGGGTTTTTCCGAGATTGTTGGGCTCGTAAGACATCTTCAATATGAGTGCCAATGGTGGCAATAGTGCGAGGCTCTTCATCACAAAAGGCCAGAATCATGCAATAGATTTCAACATTTTCTGGCTCATCTTGAAAAAGCTCCGTAAGACGTCCATGGTAATTAAGGCTTGCCAGATAGCTCTTTCCATCTTCCGTGGTTTGCCATAACCCCGCCCGTTCTGGAGCTGGAATAAGGAATCCGTCTTCATCCACGGGAAAATCGGTGGCGTACAGTACGGGTTCAGCAGTTTCTTCGCCCGCTTCTTCCCCGTCGGTAGCTGCGTTCGCAACTTCAGCAGCTGGATCCTCTTCGAAGGAATCATCTTCGGCAGGCAAGAATTCCAGTGCGCCAGATTTTTCCAAGAAGCTTCTAAATTCAACGGGAGTGAAGACTGTCGGATAGTAAGGAAGCTGCTCATTGATGTAGGCATCAATGTCTTCAGGCTGTTGTGCTTCCAAGCAATATTCCATAATCCCCAAAAGAAGACTGCGGGTTCCCGCCATGCTATTTACAAAACGATCAATACTTTCACTCATAGTCAAATCCTCTCTTTTGATGGGTAATTAAGAGTAGTGTAGCATCCTTAGATTTAGTATCCCATCTGGTTTTCCAAGACTAAAGCAGTGGGGCTGCAAGCTTAGGCAACAGCCCCACCAGCTTCCTAAAAACTAAAACAATGTCGGAAATATCGTGAAGCCCACAACGTAAAGGGCTGCTCTGAACAGAACACCTCCAACAAGAATGCATGCTACACTAATTGCCGCGAAAACAACGTTTGCTTGGTCATTCTTCCACTTCAGGAAAGCGAGGATTGCTGGTGCGAGACCGCCCAACAAAACAGCTCCCCAGAAGAACAGCGCGCCTTCCCCAGCGAGGAGAATTGATATCAAGCTGGCTGTTGCTTGAGAAACCGTAGGAGCGGTGTTGTTCCAAGTGTTTCCAAGATCAACAGGGTTGACGACTGCAATATAGATCGCGTAAGCCGCCAAGGAAAGAACTACCAAAGCACCACCAATGGCTGTGCACTTCACCATGAGAGGTGCACTTTCTTCGTCTTTTTTAAGAGACGTAAGAAGCCAAAGGCAGGCTGAGCCAACAGCAAATGCTTGAGCCAAGTAGAAAAGATACAAGAGGGGGGAGGCCCAAACAGGTCTTGCTGGCATCATATAAGACGTGGTCATGAGAACCACAACGAGAAGCGAGATAAGAATCGCCATGATGCCTGCCCATTTTGGAGCCAGCTTGTTTCTTCCCACAAAGAAGAATATAGCCAGCGCAACAAACAGTACCGCGATGCTCATAAGTTCCTGGGTAATACCTGATGAGATTTGAGCAAATCCGTTAAAGGCACGATCCCAGTGATGAAGGTGCATAAACGACGCAATTCCGCCCAGTGCCACAATCACAGCAGAAGAAATGACTGCTGGAACTTGGGTTTTTTCGCTTTTACCCAAGAATGTTAAGAGGCCTTGCAGGGCAAAAATTCCAGCGCCACAGCAAACAAATAAGGTAAAGATTACTAAAGGCCATTGTACTTCCATGGTCTACCCCCTCCACTTTCTGTCTCGAAGAATAAAGCAGGATGACGGGTCGTTATCTGCGTTGGCTAAATGATAGAGATCGCTATCTGTCCAAGGCGCAGAGGTATCGGTAATCGGCTTTGGCGGAAGAGCGCGAGGGTCTGGAGCAGAAGTTGTATCCGGTTTTGGACCGGTACCAGGACCCATAAAGCTTTCCAAGCCTTTATCTAAATCACCAAAGAAACGAGCACGTCCACCACACTGACGAACACATTCCGGCAAGTCGCCTTGGCTGGTTCTCTGTTCGCACAGGGTGCATTTTTCTACAACCTGCTCTACCTTGTTTAGGTGGCGCACACCGTAAGGACAGGCCATGACGCAGAATTGACATCCGATGCACTTTTGTTTGTCAACCTGAACGGTTCCATTTTCCAGTTTGCTTGAAGCCCCTGTTGGGCACACTTTCACGCATTGAGGCTTTTTGCAGTGCTGGCAGCTTACGGGAAGGTAATACATTTCCACTTCAGGATACACATCGCCTTCTTTAATGGGATTTGGGCCAACACGAAGAACCTTCAGCCAAAAATCTCCAGGAGGGAGTTCGTTTACGAACTTGCAAGAAACGCTACAACCATAGCAGCCTACGCAGCGGTTAAGGTCGGTAAGTATCGCTAATTGTGTCATTACTGCACCTCCTCATACTTAGGCATCCACTCTTTTAGCTTGGGATGATCAGGAGAATCGATAATCCCTTCTGGACCACCTTCTTCTGCTTTGTAAATCTTTACCAAGTATCCACGCAGACAGGTTGAGCCGCAGATAGGATCTTGGTTGTATGCGTCTACCAGCACGTTTACGTTGGAAAGTTCCCAGCCATGATTAGGAGCAGGAAGCTCTGGGAACCACCAGGCATGGTCGCACTCGATAACATCAGGAGATATGCCGTGGAATACATCGGCGCACATTCTAATTCTGCCGCGCTTGGATTCAATCCAGCACCAGTCACCTTGCTTAAAGCCGTATTTTTCTGCCGTTTCCGGATTTACCTGGAAGGTTGGAACGGGCACTTGTTCGCGGGTGTAGGGCAACTGACGATGCTCGTTGTGGAAATACACCGGCAAACGACGACCAGAAGTAAGAACGACAGGATATTCCTTGTACAGTTCTGGTTGTGAATAAGGGCTCTCGATTGGCTCGCGAACGGTTGGCAGTGCTTCGCTTGGCAACGGATCGCCGCCAGGAACCAGATAGTTGTCTCTTTCTGGATACCGCGACTCGAGCAACAGCGAATAAATCTCTACTTTACCCGTAGGAGTAGGATATCCCAGCTTGTGGTCGGGGCGGAACCATCCCCACATTTGGCGATAGTAATAACCCATAGGAGACACTTCGCGCAAGTCCCACTGGCCGTTGGTTTGATACTGAGCGGCAAAATCGTCCCAATCCTCAGCCTTTACTACCTTGCCATCAGGACCTGGCTTTGCAAAGCCCAGCTTGGAAGGAAGAACGGTCAAATCAAGCATTTGCTTTTCGCTAGGCCATTGAGTTTCCAGATACTCGGGCGGCCAGAATGGTGGTGCATCTTCAGCTTTTTCGGGCCACCAAGGCAGACCCATCTTTTCCGTAATTTTTACTACCGCTTCGCTGTCCCAGCGAGCTTCGCCCAAAGGCTCAACGCACTTAACCTGAGCACCGAAGCCGCATTCTGCACCTTGGGTAAGACGCATGGCATCAAGCTCTAAGAAGTGCTTCGTCGGAACAACAATGTCTGCCATTTCTACTGTTGGCGAGAACCAAAGTTCAGCTGCCCAGTAGAAGTCCAGTGTCTTGTAAGCTTCCCAGTTCTTTGATGCGTTGGAAGCATGGAAGTGGGAACCGGTACAGGATAGACAGGCACGGATAGGATAAGGATCGCCCGTCAAAATGTGATCTACGGCCGACGAAAGATCGTAAAACATTGCAGCGCCTGCAAAGTTCCAGAAGTAAGGAAGCAAACGGAACTTATCGAAGCCAGCAATTTTCTCCATTTCCCAAGGTGGGAGCTTAGACGTCTTCTGAGAGGCAACGGCAAAGGGAACGATATAGGGCAACCAAGTGTGATACACGTTGTCCATAGCTTCGCCGCCACGATTACCGCCAACACCATCAAGGTTGCCCATAATGGTTGAAATCAACAGAATAAGCTTTGCGGTTTGCACTGCGTTGCCAGAATGTTCGATGGCCAGATTGTACTGAATGCCGCCTTGGCGCGTTTCTTTGCCATAAGCCTCTGCAGCTGCCCGCAAAACGCCTGGCTTCAACCAGCAGGTTTCCGTAACTTTTTCTTCAGTCCATACGCCCACGTGCTCAGCGAACTTTTGCCATACGGTTTGACACTTAACTTTTCTGCCGTCAAGAAGGGTGATCTCGTAGCCATCAGGCACTTCAAGAGCAGGGTCGATGTTAATGTGTCCGAAACCAGGGTCTTCTGCCAGAAGGCCGCGCTTGTATTCGCCAGCCCATACTGCGGTGCTTTTGTCGGGATAAACTGGTTCAGTTTCGCCTTCCCAGAGGCACTCGCCAGAATCCCAATAAACCAGTTTTTTAGAAACGGCGTCGAAAACCATGAACTTCTTGGGGTCGCCACCAGCAACCAGATCAGATTCCTTGAGTAGCTTTGTCTTAATGCCGACAGGATAGGCACCTAGGGTGAATTCCATTTCCCACATGAAATCGAAGTCGATATCAGCTGGATTCGGATCCCTTAAATCAAATTTAGCGCCTGCATAGGGTTGGGGCTGTTCGTCGTAGAGATCTTCTACATAGATAAACGGTGCATTTGTCCATTTTTTAACGAATAACTGATCGTAGGTTTTCATTTCGTTGATAATAATGTTCAAAATACCAGCAGCAATCATGTCGTCGCAGCCAGGGCGCAGGTTAACCCAAACATCAGCTTCCTTGCCCAAGTTTTGCAAGCGAGGACCGACACAAATGGTGCTTTCAGCATTTACTTGTGCATCTACAGTAACGCGACAAGCGTTGTCGTAGTTGGAAACTTCCGTGTTGGAACCCCATTGTATGAAGCACTTAACGCCGTCATTCATGTTCACCCAGTGAGCACCCGGGAAAGCAGTAATGCCCGCTGAAAGAACGCGGGGACCCTTACAAACTTGTCCAGCTGTGGTGCCTGTGTTGGGCGATCCAATAACCATACCCAACATCATAGATCCGTAAGAAGTAATGCGGCTGGTGCCATGAAGGGTCATGACCGATTCTTTGCCGTATTTTTCTTGGATCATAGTTAGGTTGTCAGCTGCAGTTTGAATTGCTTCATCCCAGCTGATGCGTACCCAACCGGGGTCTTCGCCTTTGGGGTTGGTGCGCTTAACGGGATATTTAACGCGATCGGGATGATAGAGTGCTTGAGGGGCAGATTTGCCCTTGGTGCACAGATTCCCTCTGTTGGTAACGCCTGTTTCGTCGCCCACGATGTCGATAACGCGTCCGTCACGAACGGTTACGATGTTGGGGCATTCCATCTTGCCACAGGCACGGCAATGGCTTCTGATGTGCTTGACTTCTCCGCCTGATGAAATTGGCGCGACGTCTTCCGCAAAAATTTCCGAGGCTAACGCTGGTTGTACAGCTAAAGCCGCACCTCCGACAGCAGCGGCTTTGAGAAGACTTCGTCTTGTGATTGACAGTTCTGCCATAAAAAACCTCTTTCTCTCCTCTGACTTTCTCCTCCGACTTTCGTCTTGTAGTGCTTATTTCCCTCTTTACTTACTCCCTTCTTTTTCAAAGATGACCTCTTTGTTTTGTTAGATGAGCCCATCATACAAGCCTCAAACGGCGTAAGGAAAATACCTTTTTCTTTGGAGAGCTACTCGGATAGCAAGAGTGTTTATAACAAAATTGAATAGCGGTAATAGAAAAATAGAATCATTCTGCCCCTTGGGTGCTATGCGGTGGTGGGAATACAGGCTGCTGAAGCAAAAAGGACAATCCCCACCGAATGTTCCCGCAAGTCAAAGGTTTTTCAAGACTTCTGACTTATTCTAATATTCTAGGAAATCCACTCTTTTTCAAATCTCATCTTCTTCAGCGGCTTTAGATACGTTTTGATTAGCCGACCTCTTCCCATAAAGAACATATCTTCTGCTTTTGAAAGTTCTTTGGCTTCGGCTTTTGCATTACATAGTTCAAGAGTGCAAAAAAGATCAGCGACTTGAAACAAACGATAGTCCGAGGGGGTTACTTTTCTTATGTCAACATTGAAAAACGTTGCATTAAATATGCCATATACCAAAGCAGTAACTTCAGCTTGTCCATTGTCGTAGTAAACATTAACAGCATCAAACGACTGAAAATAGTCGAGATTTTCCTTGAAAAACACTGACAGTTCCCGCGATAAACGTCCAGAAAGCAAAACTCTGTCAGGATATTCCTTGTTTTTAATAACAAACGATTTGTGCTTCACGCCAGAAATACGTGCAAAGGTAAAAAGGTGGTCAAAAAGGCGACGGCGCGTCTCTAGCTCCATGTTTCTATATTCGTCTTTTCGTCGAATCATTGGTGCGGTATGCAAAGCGCGACCAGAAGGAAATCTAAGACGCTCCAAACTCTGATCAAGCCTATTAGAGTTGTGATTCAATGTTCGTATTTTGATTGTGGAAAGCAAGTGTTAGAACATAATATTTTGTATCTATTCCCGCCGAGCCAGACTCGTCAAGAAAGACGCTAATAACGCTCATGAATTTGCTCCTGGATAGAAAATGGCGGGGACTTTTCCCCGCCTACGATGGACCCGGATCTTTCGATCAGCCCTGATATATGCATTATACACGACAGAACTATGCATTTACGGGTAAACTCGATTGTTTTGCCAAATATTCACTCGAGCTTCTTTCCGCATTTTTCTGAGTAAATATAGCACCGTCTATTCCGTCTGTAAAAAGAGTGGAAGGTTTCGATCTCGTAATGCGAAACCCCACTTTAAGAAGGAGGGCATTTTGTTGATTTAGAGCATTCCTCAAAAGGGATTCGGAAGCGTTCTCCCCATAAATGGTGATCCACATCCTCGATAACGCATTCTGCTCCCCTGTTGTTGATGAATCGCACTCGAATAATACGGTTGCCATTTTTGGAGATCCGAACAAACTCAACACGGTGCTCGGGTAGCTCCGCAAAAGACACCCATGTGTCCTTGAGGCGGGGTTTGCTGCCGCCTGGCTCCTTCAACTTGGCTGTCTGCAAACGCTCGATAAAACGGTTTACTCTTTCTTCTCCGTATTGATTCAGCATTGATTCGCTTTTGCACAGCCGCGCTTTTGCTTCATCAACGCAGTAGAAGTCAGTTTTGTTTGCATAGACTCCGGTGTGGTGCCAGGAGTGATGCACCAGGAAATAATCCTTCAGCTGCTGTAACGTATAAAGACCGCAAAGCTCTGAGCCGCCCAGTTCGACAACACGATCAACGATGGTAGCTTTTGTCCAGCGGCTGATAGGCATAGCGCCTTCACGGTACGCCTGAACAGCACCAACACTCATAGCGTCACCAGCATACCCGGGCTGGTTATAGTCAACAGTTTTTTTAGACCTAGACAAGTTTCCCCCTCTAGCAGCGACAACATATATGATACCACGGGCGTAAAACTCTATCACGCCACTTGAACCTGTTATAAAAGTTGAATATTTTCCTCCGCCGAACATTATCTAGACTACTATCACAGTTCATTTCCAAATCCCCTTCTTTGTCATCCTAAGCGACTTTCATGTCATCCTGAGACACAGCCAAAGGATCCAATTCCCCACACCAAATCTTTGCAGATCAACCGCTATTTCTAAGTGCCCGTTTTACTTTCCTGAGAAGTTGTGATACAAACAAAACTGGAGGAATTATTATGTCCGATAAGGTCAAAAAAGTATTCAAGCACGCGATATATATTCTGCTTACCAACACCATATATTGGTTCGCCGTTTATTTCACCTATTTATGGCTGTCCGGATTTTCCACAATGCTTGCATTTCTTGGGAACCTTGCGTTTATACTTTTTGGTCTGTCCCTCGATTGGATGATGTATCGGTTCTACGAATCGAAAAAATGCATCGACTTACTGAAGAAGGAAAAAGACCTCGATAAACCTTATCGCGTGATGCAGCTGCAACTAGAAAGTTTCGTTTCCTTTAGAACAGTGCTCTATATTTTCTATGGCATTATTGCAATATTTTCGCAGATCATGGTGTTTTATCCAGAACTGATCGGCGGAAACATAGGCAGTTTTATTAAAGCGAACAGCTACAGCATATTGCTCTTAGTTGCCTTTGAAAGAATCGGCGAGCAGTTTTCAAAGGATCGGGAAAAGGCTGGGGAAATATTGGAAAACCTGAAAACAGAGTTGTCGGAAAAGCAGGAGTAAGGAAATGTTAAGGATGCTCCCTAGCAAGAGTGCTTCATGAGGTTAAACCTGCGTGCCATTTGAACAGGGGTTCTAGTTGTTCTTTGCTTGCCCAGTCGAACACTCCGTTATTCCCTTCAGAATACACCTCGAGAAGCGCGGTTTCCCAGCCTTCTCGTTCTCCTTGCGGCTTCTTCGCAATCTCGGATTTCAGTAAACCACACAGCTTTCGGTCGAAAAAAGTCATATCCGGCTCATTCCACGCACCCCGCAGATAGAAAAAGGGAACTCCCTCGAGTTCGGGAGACAAAGAACGGGTGCGGCATTCCTCTATATCCTTTTCGTTCGCTGGCGAAGCCCCCACCGCAAAGACGGCGACTTGCTTGCCATGCAACCGGGAATAGGTTTTCTTGAACCACTTGATAGACTTGACGCCACTCGCAAAGATTCCTCCGCCAAAGATTATGCAATCATATGCGTCAAGCTGCGAAACGCTGAGCGTTCCCGCTTCTGCGATGCCGCATTGCAGCTCATCAGCAAGCCACTGGGCATACCTTTTTGTTGACCCATATTTTGACTTGTATAGAATTATGGTATTCATCAGACCTCCTGCTTTTCAGAAAATTGGTCGAGGTTCAGTATTAGCTGCATAATTACCCTGCGGGTCGCAGCAATGTCGCTTCGGTCGATCCCTTCGAATATAGCCAGCACAAACTCTTCGCCAGCCACCGATATACGCCCCATCTCTTCCCTGCTCTTTTGCGTCAGGAATACCGCGTAACTCCTTTTATCGGAATCGTCGGTCGTGATGTTCACGTAGCCTTGGCGGGAAAGTTCGCTGAGTATCTTTATGACGTTTTGGCGTGTGCTTCCGTGCTGTTGCGCAATTTCGGTCGCGGAACTGCCTTCCGGCATATCGCGGATTATCAGCAAGACCAGCCATTGCTTGAACGTGACATCACCCGTTACGCGGCTTGCCACCGTCTGAAGGCGATTCGCAAACATCGGGGTTGCTCCAACCACGAAATTCAGGTCGCTATCAGGCTGCTTCATTTTGAGCATACCGCGTCTCCTTCCAAATAGGCAACTGGTTGCCTATTATCATACACAACAAGCTGCCATGCGTCAATTCCCCGCGTTGATCCTTCGGCTACGCCTCAGGATGACAGGGGACTACACCTCAGGATGACAAGTAAGCCTCAGGATGACATTTTTAGAGAGGTTGCTTTAGCAACCGACAGTCTTTTGGCTCATAGAGGACGGGTTGTTTCCCAATGGTTAACCAGGGTTGGTAGTTTATTTTTGAATCCTACGATATACTATCGGTTATGAAAAATAATAATTTTACGGCTCCGGTCGCCACCCCCTCAAACCCTATTCCCGAAACGGAAAAATCTGCGCTTGCCGCCCGCGGGCTCACAAAGAACTTCGGGCAATTCTGCGCCGTCAACAAGCTTGACCTCGATATCCCTACGGGATCGATGTATGGGTTCGTCGGACCAAATGGGGCTGGCAAAACCACCGCTTTATCGATGGTAACGGGAATGCTGAAACCTGATGGCGGACAGGCTTGGATAACGGGAATCGATGTCTGGGAAAATCTGGCAGCTATCAAATCGAAAATCGGCGTGCTTCCCGATAGGCTGCGGCTCTTTGACCGCCTTTCTGGTCAGGAACTTCTCACCTACACAGGTCTCCTTAGAGGGATGGACAAAGCGACCGTCGCACAGCGTTCAACAGATCTTCTTGCAGCCCTCGGACTGACGGACGATTCGCGCAAGGCAGTGGCTGATTATTCGGCTGGAATGACCAAGAAAATTGGACTCGCCTGCGCGCTCATCCACGCTCCTAACCTGCTCGTTCTTGATGAACCTTTCGAAGCCATCGACCCCGTTTCCGCAAGGGCTATCGCTGACATTTTGAGAAGCTTCGTCCGAGACGGAGGCACCGTAATCCTTTCTTCCCACGTCATGGATACCGTGCAAAGACTCTGCGACCACGTCGCCATTATTGCCCATGGAAGCTTGCTCATTGCGGGCAAAGTCGAAGAGGTGGCAGCAGGAATGGATCTGGAATCGCGATTCATTGAACTCGTTGGAGGGACCTCAGAACAAAGAGAACTCACATGGTTGCGACCCTCTTAAAGCTCAAGTTCCACCTCACTATTGCAGAACTGAAACGTTCCACCATAAGGCTTATCCTCTGGATTGCCCATGCGGTTGGCGTCTTATTTATGCTGGGATTTGTAATCTTTGGGTTTGCCGCGATTTCGTTTGTGGTACCCGGCAACGAAGCCCTCGCTGGCAAGATTACCATTCTTTCAGGGTCGCTCTTGGTTCTTGGATGGACCTTGATTCCTCTTGTGTTCTTCGGGTTTGACCAGACGCTTGACCCAGCGCGTTTTGCCCCCTTCCCCCTCACAGGCAAAAAACTTGCTGTAGGTCTCGTATTGGCGGGCGTGCTCGGACTGCCCGGGTTCTTTACTGCTATGGTGTGTCTAGGTTCATCCCTTTCCTGGATTTCAAACCCCCTGGTGGTATTAGTCGGTCTGGGTGGCGGATGCCTAGGGTTCCTTATGACGCAACTGTGTTGCCGCCTAGTAACAACTGTTTTTTCTGGCGCTCTCTCAACACGCAAAGCCAAAGATTTGATGGGTTTGATTGGTTTGGTCTTGGTTCTCCTGCTTTCGATGAGCGGATATGCCATTTCCGTGGTAATAAGCTTGCTATCAACCGATTCCGCGAATACCCTTTCCGGTTTGGCAGTGTTTGAACAAATCAGCTGGGTTCTTTCTTGGACACCGCTCGGGTCGCCCTGGGCTATTGTTGCTGATGCGGGAAGTGGTCAATGGCTCATGATGCTCGCTCATTTGGGCGTTACCTGCGGGTATCTTTTCCTGGGTTTCCTGGCTTACAGTGCCGCTCTCGACAAAGCTCTCATAGCACCAGCGCAATCGAAAGCAACGGGTGTGCTCACGAAGAATTTCATTGCGCGCATTACAGGCTTGAACTGGGTAAAAGGCGCGTTCGTGCCCGTAGCCGCAATTGTTGCCCGCTGTCTCAGATACTGGAGACGCGACCCGCGCTATATGGGTCAGATTATTGCCATACTGATGATGCCCATTATTTTTACCCTTGTAGGCGTGGGATTCCAATTCCTTCCCATGGAAGAAGGGGAACAACAGTATATTGCTCTTTTCCTCAACGGAATGATTGCTTTTGGGTTAGGACTCACGGCATTGATGGCTGGCTATACCATCAGCGCAGACATTGCCTACGATTCAACAGCTTGGTGGATTCACCTCATGACCGGCGTGAAAGGCTGGCAAGACAGGTTTGGTCGCCTGATTGCCCAGATGGTTGTTTCCGCGCCACTTTTTGTTGTCATCCTGATTGTCGTGCCTTTGATTGTGGGGAAACTAGAAATAATCCCGGGAGCACTAACAGCAATGACGTGCCTGTTCTTGGTATCCTTGGGTGTATCTTCGGTTTTTTCGGCTCTGATAATCTATCCCATCGCGCTGCCAGGCGAATCTCCCCTGAAAATGAAAACTGGCATGATGGGTTCCCAAATGCTTTCGCAAATGGGCTGCCTGGGAATAGCAACTGTGCTCGCTTTGCCCATCTGTATCTGGGCGGTTTTTGCTTCAGGTTGGATGATCTGGGTTGCGTTTGCCGTTTCCCTTGTTTGGGGAAGCGCGGTTCTTGTTGTCGGAGTAATTTTGGGCGGAAAGATCATGGATTCCCGCGGACCCGCCATTTTCGCAATCTTAAAGAAGAACGATTCCCGCGAACGATCATAACCGCTAAAAAAGATTGAGAATTTTTGGAGAAAAAAGGCGCAGTCGCTTGTAATGACAGGCGGCAAATGCCATGCTTACTCGGCTCATTTATTAATTCATTTTGCTTGAAAGGCAAGGTCAAATCATGGAAAAAATACGCATTGGAATCGTTGGATACGGAAACATTGGCAGAGGCGTGAAGAAGGCCGTTTTAGCCGCCCCCGACATGGAATTGAAAGCCGTTTTCACGCGGCGCGACCCTAGTTCCCTGAAGCTTTCCGAAAGTTCACTTCCGGTGCTGTCGATTGACGAAGCCCCCAATATGACCGACGAAATTGACGTCATGGTTTTATGCGGCGGTTCTGCGACCGATCTTCCCGAACAGGGACCAGAATTTGCAGCTCTTTTCAACATCGTGGATAGCTTTGACACGCACGCAAACATTCCCAGCTATCTTGCTGAAGTTGATGCCGCGACCAGCAACACCACGGCAATCATTTCTACAGGATGGGATCCGGGCTTGTTTTCTATCATGCGCGCGCTTTCTACTTCGATGCTGCCAAACGGCGAAACTTACACGTTTTGGGGCAAGGGCGTTTCGCAAGGTCATTCGGATGCCATCAGGCGCGTAGAAGGCGTTGTTGGTGGCGTTCAATACACCATTCCGATTGACAGCGCGCTTGCCGCCGTGCGTTCTGGTTCGATGCCGCAGTTCACAACCAGGGAAAAACACCTGCGCGAATGTTTTGTTGTAGCAAGACCTGATGCAGACAAGGCGAAAATTGAATCGGACATTAAGAATATGCCGAACTATTTTTCCGATTACGATACAACGGTGCATTTCATCAGCGAAGAAGAATTGATTGCGAACCATTCAAAAATGCCTCATGGCGGGCTTGTTTTGCATAGTGGCACTACGGGCGACAACGCGCACATCATGGATTTTTCGCTCACGTTAGATTCGAACCCAGAATTTACTGGCAGCGTTTTGGCTGCTTACGCGCGCGCGGCTTATCGTCTCGCAAGCGAAGGGCAATTTGGGGCAAAAACCGTGTTCGACGTACCGCTTTCTTACATTTCGGAAAAAGACCGCGACACGCTTATCAAAGAATTGCTGTAAAGGCGATTAACAAGGAATGCTGTGAACGCCGCCGCAAGGCGGCGTTTTGCTAACAGAAGCAGACTGTACAAGCTTTCCAAACCAGTGCTTTAACCTCGTGGGTATTTCGACTGCGTGGCGCAATGCGCCACTCCGCTCAATACGACATCCCTCTTTTTTGTCGTTCTGAGCGAAGTGCGAAGCACGTAGCCGAAGAACCCACGTGGGCACAAACACGATCACACCTTTTTTGTCTGGATACTATTGCAGGAAGAACCACTGAACGGCTCCAAGCCCTGCCATGATGAAAGACAGCAAGACGATGATAATCCCATTTCTTCGGGTCTTTTTCACGGCGGCTGTTGACTGGCGAAAATCTTTTTTAGTCGCCGTTTTCGCTGCAATCGCCATAAAAATACCAATGCAGAAAAAAATGGCAGCACAAATAAACGGAATAATTTCCCACACGATAAAACTCCTTCGCGAATGGCTCACGCACCCAGCGCGAAGCCCCAATTCCCAGCGGCACACGATTGCGCGCCACCCGTTTTGCCGAAACAAAACCACCATCTATCACCAAGCTATCAGTATACTGCTTTTCGCGCGCGTTTCTCTTCTATAATGTCTTTCGTATAATACGAGGACGACTTATCGTTCCATTTGCTTTTGAATAACTTCGCCCCGCGCCCACTTGCCAGTTTGCGCCAGGCGTTTTGGAAAGGACACACAGTACTATGGATTTCAGTAAAATTGACTATCATCAGGTAAAAGCCAACTCAACTTCGTGCATTTCGCCTAGTGCGAGCATCGTGGGCGACGTAACTATCGGTGCAAAAGTAAGCATTTTCGCTGGCGCGTGCATTCGCGGCGACGATGCAGCAATCACCATCGAAGAAGGTGCCAACATTCAGGAAGGCGCACTGCTTCACGTCGATGTTAACGTGCCCGTAACCGTGCACAAAAATGTGACCATTGGGCACGGGGCGATTATTCATGGATGTGAAATTGGCGAAAACACTATTATTGGTATGGGCGCTATCGTGATGAACAACGCGCGCATCGGGAAAAACAGCATCGTTGCTGCTGGCGCGTTGGTTTCTGAGGGCAAAATTTTCGAAGATGGAAGCTTAATCATGGGTATGCCTGCTAAGTTTGCGCGTGCCTTAACTGATGATGAAATTAAAAGCAAGAATACGCAGTCTGCGCTTGATTACATCGAAATGGGGCAACGCATGGCAGAAGAAGGTGCGATGTTTCACCCAACTGCTGACACGAATATGCTTCCCTGATTACAAGCTAATGCGGGCGAATTGCTTGGCATAAAACCTATCAGCAAGTTGCCCGCCCCAAGTTCCCTGATTACAAAAACAGCAGGATGCCCAAGAAGTGACAGATGGCACCCAAATCTACGAAAAAATGCCAAATCATGTGGAAGAAACGCTTCTCTTTCTTCGCGTAAAAGAACGCTCCGACTGAATAGAACACGCCGCCTGCGAGAATCAAAAGCTGCAATCCTAAGCTTGCGTTGTTAATAAACATCGGCAACACAAACACGATTGACCAGCCCATAATAAGATAGATTGTGAGCGACGCCTTCGGAATCTTCCGCCTAGAAATCGATTGGTGCAATATGCCAAACAGCACCATTGCCCACTGGACGGACGCCACCACAATACCCTGCCAGCCACCAATGACCGAAAGCGCAATGGGTGTGTACGTTCCGGCGATTGCAAAGTAAATGAAAATGTGGTCGAGAATTTGGAGTACTTGCCGCTGGCGCGTGTCGACCGTCATGCTGTGATAGAGTGTCGACGACAAAAACATCAAGAACAGCGAGCACATAAAAATCGAAGTGCCAACCGTTGCAAGTACGCCGTTGTTCAGGAACATATGAACGGCAACAGGCGCAATGCCGCCTAAAACAGCCAAAGCCATAACGCCGTGACTAACCGCATTTCCAATTTCTTCGCCAAATGAATAAGGACGAACAAGCTTCGTTTTCTTCTTTTTCATGCATACACCTATCTAATGCGAGCAACCCTCACCAACTATACCACCAACATCAAGCCTGTGGTCAGCTTCTCAAGAGTTTCACGTAATGGACTAACAAGCAAGTATAGTATACTCGTACCAGTACCGTCCGAGAATTGAGCGCGGGAATGAGAGGCTAAGGCGTTAAAGGGGTTGGTGAAGTTTTGAGAAATGTGCAAAAAGCGATATTGCTCGCAGCAATGACAGTGGTGCCAACGCCGAAAACGCTGCTCGACATTGGCTGTGGAAACGGTAGTTTTACGCGCGCGCTTGCCAATGAATTGCCCTACGCCTACATCACGGCACTCGACACGAAAGTGCCCGACAACCCAGCAAACTTTACGGGCATCAACTTTGTACAAGGTTGCGTTGAAGCACTACCGTTCCAAAACGATTCTTTTGATATCGTAACGGCGAGCATGTCGCTGCATCATTGGGCACGGAAGGATGTCGGCATTTTCCAGGCATTTCGTGTCCTAAAAAGTGGTGGTAGCCTTATTATTGGCGACCCATTGCTAGTGGGTTGGCTGAGCAAGCCCTTCTGGGCGAAGTGGATGCAAAAACTTGATAAAGGCACCTTTGCAACTCCCACAGAAATTACAACCAATCTTGAAGCCGCTGGGTTTGTGGATATTGGCATCAGCGTGGTGCCGAATTCCCTCAGTTCGCTTTACCTCATCACCGCCATCAAACCCTAAAGGGTGTCGTGCGTACACTGCCGCACAACACCCCGTCGCAGCACCCTACCCTAATTGTTGCGGGTTTGGCTTTCTCGATAGTTTTTGAGAGCCTGTTCGTAAGACCCTGCCGTCTTTTTGAAGTACACGCTATACCCAACAGATACCACCGCGAAAATGACCACGAAAATCCCTGCGAACACCGCAGCCGAATCGAGCCGCTGCGGGAACCATCCCCCAAACCATCCGCACGCAAACAGCGAAGGGCACAGCATGACGGCAAAGCCAATCATACGGAACGCATACCGCGTGGTTTTGAGAAATGCCCCCGAAAACCAAAACGCTTGCAACACCGCAGTCGCGAAACTTGCAATCAAAATGCTTGTCGCCAGATTCATTCCAGCGTTGGCACCCGAGAATATATAGCCTGACACCAGGCTAAACGTCATCATTATCGTAAACATTACGCACGCCACCATGGCAGCTATCTTAAGAGTCTTTTTCATTTTTCTTCCTTTCGTACAAAAATCACGAAGCACTGGCAAAGCCGCACTTATAAACCAATCTTTTTCTTAATCGCTGGCGCGAATTGCCGTGAAACAATAACCACTTCACCGTTGGTCAAAATCAACCGCATTCGCGCATTCATGTCGGGCTTTATTGCAGAAACTTTGTCGAAGTTGACAATCATCTGCCTCGAAATCCGAATGAATTCCGTGCCAGCAAGCCTCTCTTCCACTTCATAAAGCCGCAAAGGCGATTCAAGCACTTTTTCTTTCGCGTAGAGAAACGTGTTTCCCTCAACCGATTCGATATAGAACACATCATCGCTGTTCAGCAGGTATGTTTTACCCTCGCTGACGCCAAACATCTTGCTTTCGCGCGCTTGCAAGCTGGCGACCATCTGGTTCACTTCATCAGTAATTTTCGGGCAACTTATTTCCACAACGATATCGTCGAGTTGCTTGTTTTCGTTGATGCTTATCCGCATTTCACCGGTTCTCCTCTACGGGTTTTTGATTGGTTTCTGGTGCCAGTATGCAGGATGTTCTCAGCTGCTGCAAGGCAACTCGCACCAGTTGCACCTAGGTTTAGTTGAGTTGCAAAGTAAGCGAACTAGACTTCACAAGGACGAGTTTTATGTTCCACATCTTTTTGGCTCAATTTTCATTTTTCGGCTAATCTATGGGCACATGGTGGATTAGCCGAAATTTATGGGGAAAATGGTGCAATTCCACATTTGAAATACGGAATTGCACCATTTTCGTTCAGATGTTAAACTACTCCCATGATAAAACGAACTATCGAAAAGCAACTTCTCGACCTTCTTGCCTACTATCCAGTTCTTGTACTCACAGGACCTCGACAGTCAGGCAAAACTACGTTGTTAAAATATCTGTTCCCTGATAGAGAGTACTTCAACCTGGAAAACCCCTCTACGCTCGATCTTGTTAAAAGTGACCCAATTTCTTTTTTAGAACTTCACGGAACAAATGTCATCATTGACGAAGCGCAGAAATTCCCTGAACTCTTTTCGTATATTCAGGTTTCCGTTGACGACAATCGAGAAAATGGCAGAATTCTTCTGAGCGGTTCCCAAAATATTTTGCTTTCAGAAGCGATAAGCCAAACATTGGCAGGTCGCGCTGCCTACTGCGAACTGCTCCCTCTAACGCAAACAGAACTGCGTTTAGCTGGCTATACTGTTAGCGAATCCGATACAGCCGTGCTCTTCGATTCCCTATTCAAAGGCTCTTACCCAGGGCAGCGCACGGGAGAAATACCGCCAGAAGTGTTTTTCGACCAATATATTGCAACCTATGTCGAGCGCGACGTGAGAACGATACAAAACATTAGCGACCTTGCAACTTTCAGGGGCTTCATGCGACTTCTCGCTGGAAGAATAGGGCAACTGCTTGACTATACCTCTCTTGCAAACGATGCAGGAATTTCGCCCACAACCGTAAAAAACTGGCTTTCCATCCTTGAAGCAAGCTACTTGATAAAAATACTGCGCCCATTGCATAACAATTTCAGCAAACGCTATGTGAAGAGCCCCAAAGCTTATTTCTTGGACACTGGTCTTGCCTGTCGGCTATTGGGAATAAGAAGCTCAGAAGAAATTGAAGTACACTACCTCAAAGGCAATCTGTTCGAAAACTTCGTTGTAGCCGAACTGCACAAGGAAATATCTTCACGTAATTTAGACACAGATATGTTCTTCTACAGAACCGCGCAACAAAACGAAATCGACCTAATACTGAAAAATAGCTTAAAGACATCGGTAGTAGAAATAAAGTCTGCCAGCGGGTTTTCCTCTTCAATGCTTAAAGGCTTCGGTTTTTGGGATAAACTTAACGCAGAGCATGCCCAAGAAAACGTGCCGCAATCGAAAGAAAGCAAATACATCGTCTACGCAGGGCAACCTCAACAAGTTGGCGATGTTCGCCTTTTATCCTGGACTGACCTTTCTTCACTCTTATAAAACTTCGAATTCAGGCGTTTAACCTCACAGGCACTAAACGCGTAGTCGACACCCATTCCCTTACCACTCGGCTCTATGCTTACGACAGAGACAACATGAACTTTGCCACCATCAACAATGGCAAGGAATACGTGGAGGACTTCACTTATTGCTTATAGGTCAAAAGTGCGTCTGGAGCCTAGTCGATAGAAATTTCAAATAAGTGTTGACTTTGACGTAACGTAATAGTTTATGCTGTTTTTGGAGGTAAGAGAAATGGAATATTCAATTAACGCACTGACAAAAATGTCAGGGGTCAGCACTCGTACATTACGATACTATGATGAAATCGGACTCTTAAAGCCGGCAAGAGTTGCTTCATCCGGATACCGCATTTACGGTCAAGAGCAAGTAGACACTCTTCAACAGATTTTGCTTTACAGGGAATTGGCGTTTTCGTTGGAAGATATTAAGAAACTATTGTCTGCCCATGATTTTGACCAAGAGAGTGCTTTTGCAAACCATCTTTCGGCACTCCAAGAAAAACGCAATCAATTAGATAAATTGATACTCAACGTTTCAAAATCAATGTCTGCTATGAAAGGAGAAGCAACAATGTCTGATACAGAAAAATTTGAAGGGTTCAAACAAAACCTCATTGACAAAAATGAGGAAACATACGGTGAGGAAGTTCGCAAAAAATACGGTGACGAGGCTATAGATGCGTCAAACGTGACGCTAAAAGGTTTAACCAAAGAGCAATATGATAAATCTGAGCAATTACGAGTTGAATTTGAACACACACTGAAGAATGCATTTGATGTGGGTGACCCCGCTTGTGAAATCGCACAGAAAGCCTGTGATTTGCATAGGCAATGGCTCAGTGTTTTCTATCCTAACTACAGCAAAGAATACCATAGGGGGCTAGGAGAAATGTATGTCGCCGATGAGCGTTTCCGCGAAAATTATAACAAACTGGCTCCCGGTTGCACTGAATTTCTACGCGATGCAATCAACATCTACTGCAAGTAACACACTGTAATATAAATATCACGCAATTAAGAATCCCACGCTGGCAGCATCAATCGCTCTCGTGGGATTCTTGCACTTAGAACGCATTCCTTTGCTGCGAGGCTTTCAATATCTTCCGGAGTCGTCTCATTTGCCTCTTTTGATTTTCATGCAAGCTTATGCTACCATACGAACACAATTATCAAATCGGGTGGAAACTTATGGTGAAAATGGTGCAATTCCACATTCGAAATATGGAATTGCACCATTTTCGTTCAGACGTTAAACCTTTGATGAATCGGACACAGTCATGCTCTTCGATTCCCTATTCAAAGGCTCTTACCCAGGGCAGCCTCAACAAGTTGGTGATGTGTGTCTTTTATCCTGGACTGACCTTTCTTCACTCTTATAAGTTTCAAATTAGGCACTATGTCTAACAAAGTGATATACTGTAATACCAGTAATACATTTTCATGACAGGAGGCAATTATGGGCACCATCGTTACGGTGCGCATTGATGAAACAACGAAGAAGCGTGCAACCGCTATTTTGCGGCAACAAGGACACACGCCTTCTTCGGCAATACAGGGCTTGTTTGACTACGTGATAAAGCACGACGCCTTGCCTTTTGCTGCCAAAGAAAAGCCAGATAAAGGAAAAATTATCTCAATGGTTGAAGCATTCGACCAGTGCCATACCAAGGTTCCGATTGCTATGACCGATAAAGAAATCCGTAGTGCGCGAATTGAGGAACGCTATGGATCTCTTTCTTGATACCAATATCATTATTGATCACATCGGAAGACGCAAACCGTTTTATGAAATGGCTCGAAAGGTGTGCCTTCTGGGCATAACGAATGAGGCGTCTTTGTTCGTTAGTGTTTCGATGCTTACTGACGTTTTTTATCTACTCAAAAAAGACTACGGGAGCAAACGGGCTCAGGAAATGATTGGGGAAAGCCTTGCGTTTCTCAATATGGTTGGCATTTCGCCTGAAGACACACAAGAAGCACTTACCGCACGATGGGCTGATTTCGAGGACAGCCTTGTTGCTCGGTGTGCTGAAAAAATCAAAGCAGACTATATCATTACTCGAAACACAAAAGACTTTGAGAAGAGCACTGTGCGGGCAATAACCCCCGAAGAATTGTTCCTAATTTTGGAAGATCGTGGGTTCACTTACGATTTAATAGAATTCTAGTTTGGAAGCTGGTGCCAGGATGCGGGATACTCTCAGCTGCCGCAATCGACAACCAAACTAAAGGCTCTTCAAGCATAGAACTTTTCATAAAACATAAGCTCTTACCAAAGAATCGTAGTAGAATCTCTTTAGTAAACCCGCTGGCCTCTGCGAAAGCAAGCTCACTAGCGGGTCTTTATTTGGGAGGGAAATGGAATACCTATAACCCTAAAACCATCATTAACATGCGCTGAACAGGTAAAACAAGATAAAACCAACCTCAATAGTTTTGGGGCCACGACAAAATGTCGCAACCCCAAACAGTTATCAAGCCTTCATATCGTCTTTATATTAAAAATTTTTCTCGTCCAATAGTGGCAGCACGTTTCGACACTCAAGCTCAACCATTATTCTGTCAATTTGATATGAACGTTCTTTTATTCCCCCTAAGTCGTAACTTTCCTCAAAGCCCAAACTCCTCAATTGGTTTACTGCCTCATAACTTTCTTTCCCGAAATCCGAGCAAACAAATATGCCTGTTTCAGGTTCAATTTTTTTGGTAAAAGCAGAAAGGTTCTTGGGTAAAGGGAGCGCATTGTGTATTGGGTTTCTTTTTTGGCTCTCAGAAGGTCTTGCGTCAATCAATACGTACGACTGGTGTCTTTCTGCTTTAGAAGCAAGGTTACTAAAATAGAGAAAACTTCCATTTCTTTCGGACTGCTTTCGTTCTTTTCGCTCTTTGAGACTTTTACGTAAATTACTGAATCCGCTTACGTCATTTTTCAAAAAAGTAAGAAATACAATCAGAACTATTGGAAAAAATAAAGATGCAACGGCGAGTGCCCAAATAAAGACTTGGTTTTGAGTAATTTTGGCCATTATCGCCAAAGCGCAAAACCCTGAAAATATTATAAGCATTTCAAAAAGGACTACTGCGCTTGGCGGCAATGCCGAACTGGCTTCTTTTTTGACGAAGGCTTCCGAGAGGCGCCTGATTGTTTGCTTTTCGATAAGCTTTCCTAGTGCTCTATACCCATTATCAGTAAAGCTTTTTGCTTTATTTAACTCAAAATCTGCCCTCTTTAAAGAAGTTGTACCTGAAAAGAGCCAGTCTGATTTGAACTCTAAAATCGCCTTAAACAAAGCAACAACACAAGAAGCCAAATAAACAAATACCCATATGCCAAAAATAACAGTTTCCATATATCTCCTTTCAACATTTGTTCAACGATATTTTCTCAGAAACGTCTTTCTCTAATAAACTTACTATCCCCGAGGTGGAAAAGGATCATTCCCGTAAGAATTACGCTCCCTTATCTTGCCATCTAAACCATGTATAAACATTTCTGCCTGATTGTTTTTTGCTATTCCCTTGGCTATTTCAATAGCTTCGGCTTGGGTTCGAGTGACTGCTGTTGCCCTTTCGTTTCCGGCTCCTATTACTTGCCAATTTCCGTCACTTCTATGAGTAACGTGCTGATTTTTGTGCATATTAACCTCTTTTCATAGTCGAATTGCAGCGCGATGGCAAGCCTATCTCATTTTTGAAAATTTGCAACATATGGTATTTTGAGATTTTTTCCACCTCAATATATTGTGGAAAGATGTGGAAAAGCTAGATTTTAGAGATTTTTCTAAATAAAACAGATGTACGATTATTTTCCTACAGTGGAAAACTGTATTAATAACTATTGTTTTTCTAGAATATATATTAATCTGTTCATAAAGTTTACAGATTTTGTTCATGTGTTTCACGCATTAATAAAGATTCATTGCGCTCAGAACGGGTTGATTTGCTGGGAAAGCTTCCGAAATTGGTTTCTCTATGGCAAGATCCATAGGTTTCGTTTTGCACCGAATTCACGTCCTTCTGATTATTGCATGCGGGTTGGTTGCCTCTCCTTTTGTCGGGAAAAGACTTGTCAAAGTAACGACTAATTTACGATTCAATCGTAAATTAGTCAACTTTTCGCATCATTTTCTTCGGCTAATCTATGTGCGTGCAATGGATTAGCCGAAATTTATCTATGTGGTCTCTGAAATAGCGAAAACCTACCAAAATGCAGGGCTCGAACCGCGTATGTATTTTTACTGCGACAAAGATGCGAAAGAAATTGATCTTCTTCTTGAGCGAAATGGGATGCTCTGTTCGACGGAGATCAAAAACCAGCTCTCCTGATCCGAGACTAACGAAGGTGTTCAAGATTATCGAAAAATCACCTTTTAAGCGAGGGACGGGGGTCATAATCTACCTCGCAGAAAGGCTTACAGCACTTGATAGGGAAACGCCCGTTATCCCCGTTGGTATGATTTAGCTGTTGCACTGCGGTAAATGCTGTCAGCATCCAACACGTTCATTGTTGTCACTTTTTTTTAGCCGTCACACATCTTTTTCAGTAAAAATTATACTTTTGAGTTCTGCGTACACAGGCAACTCTGGAGTCAAGTAAGCCGCCAAGCTTGTCAGAAAAATCTCTTTGCTAACATTTGCCACAGTACCACAGACATTTTTAATATCTTTCCAGCGTTCCTTAATGTTATCATTAACGATATCCAGTGCTAAATCATTGTATGCAGCTTCATTAAACTCTCGATTAAGAGATTCGCAATATTTTTTCAAAACAGCCTTATCAAAAAGGTAGTTTTCTATCTCGAAGCGCCCTAAAACTCTATGGTGATCAGGATTATTATTTAAATATTCTTGCCTATCAACTTCTGAAACAGATTTCCCAGAAGCCATGTCTCGATCCTTTAGGATCAGTATTTCTGTCTTGGGTAATGCTTTGCCAATAATTGCTATTGCAATATCACTTCTTTGGTCCAGTTCGGTATTTCCACCCGACGAAACAAAGAGTGTATCGGGATACTCTCCTTCAAAAATAGTATTGTATACTTTTGCATCAAACCCTCTTTCCGAACCATCCCCTGCAGGTCTATCTCGTCCCTCACAATACACAATTTGCCTTGGGGAAAGCAGGGCTGTCATATCGTCAAGCATGGTGAAAAAAATCTTTTGCCAATCCTTGCGAGTTTTCGGCATTGGAACAAGCTTGATTGGCTCTCTCGCCCATTCTGTATTCTCGTCGAATCGAATAATGTCCGATACATCATTTAGCTCATCTTGCAAAGCGCGTAGCAAGCCAAGGCTGTGTGTAGCAATCCATATTTGGCAGTTATCGTCAATCATTTTATTTATTTCAACCATCAGCTTCCGCTGAATTGCGGTGTTGATGTGTAGCTCTGGCTCATCAAGCAAAAAAACAGAGTTTTTGAAAATATCTTTTCGCAAATAAAGATCAACTAATATGTCAACAACTTCTTTCTCTCCAGAGGAAAGAACATCGAAAGAAAACTCTTTTTCTTGATCAGATTTTTTGAAATACAGACTTCCTCGTCCTTCCTCGATGTTGCCCAAATTCACAATTTCAATTGATAAGCATTTGCTTATTGCATCGTTGAGTTCGCCAACAATATGCGCCCTTGCTTCCGAAGGTTTACAGTCATTGCTGTTTAAATAATCTTGATACTTCGCTAATAACCTTCTGTAATTATCTTCCATTCTTTGATCTATACTGGATGCAGTTGCAGCTCCAACATTGTTTAACTCAATTGGAACAACAGCTCGAATTTCTCCTACATTAAGCACATTGTTGTAGCGGTAAGAGCTGCGGAAGGAAAAAATTGTATTTCCGCTCTGCCCTCTTTCCTGCCACACTTCAACAAAAGAACGCTCATCGTTAAATATAATCTCAACGCTACCCTGATTGTTGATCTCAGAGGCTTCCCTAAAATGATACGCAGCACCTCCGTACCCGTCGTAAGCACCAAAATCACCAGAAAATTCTCGATTATGATAAATCAGTGCATCAAAAACGCTACTTTTCCCACAACCATTTGGACCAACAAGGGCAATGATTCTTTTTGGGTTGTCTCCAAGATTAATAGTCAAATCATGAAAGCGGCGATAATCGTTAGATATTCTTAGTTTTTTGATGAGCACAATAATCTCCTCAACTTTAAACATGCACTACAAGGTTGTCCGAATAAAACAAAACTTGACTTAACCTACTATTCCCTGCCTTGCAAGACGCCAAATGACACCCTGATTGCAGTATCGTAATAATAGCTTATCTTGCGCTAATGTCATTGTTGCTCTTACGCTGTATGAAAAATCTCTTTCCACAGCACTTTTTAATGTTTCTCGTAAAGATGCCTTCTATGTGATTATTGCCCGCGGGTTGGTCACCCATTCCGAGCCTTGTCAGTCCACCATTCCACGATGCGTCGGCACGCTAGTACATCATTCGTGATATGCGTACGAAAATCCGTATCTTCAACCTAAGAGATATGGAGAGAAACTATGCCCTACAGTGAAGATTTCAGGAAAGAATTACTCGATGCCTTTTTTGATTCAGGACAAAGCATAAGGAGATTTGCTATTGACTATGGCATGAACAAGAACACACTTTATGCCTGGGCAAAGGTTGACCCGAGGTATGTTGTCGTCAAGAAAAGCGCTTCGTGGAGACGGTATACCCCTGAGTACAAATACAAAGCTATCCAGATGGTGATAGTCGAAGGCTTGTCTACGCGTAAGACCGCTGAGATAATGGGCTGCAAGTACGGAGCGCTTGTATCTACCTGGGTGCGAGCCTACAAAGAAAAGGGGGTGATCGGGTTGGAGCCTCCAGAAGAGCCCATCGGCAGAAAGAAACCAGAAACGCAAAAGGCTGAAGAGTCGAATGCGCCTACGTTGGAAGAATACGTCCGTGAACTTGAAGCCAAAAACGATAAGCTTGAAAAAGAGAATAGGCGGCTTAAGTTCGAAGCTGATGTTGCTCACGCCATTGTCAAGGTGCGATCAAAAAAAGAAGAAGGCCTTGATGTCTCGTTGCTCTTGAACAAAGAGAAGACAGCAATCGTCGATTCATTGAGGCCGAGATATCTACTCAAGGAACTGCTTGAATACTTACAACTATCAGCTTCAAGCTATGAGTACCGCAAACAGATCGAAGGACGACCAGACAAGTACGCAGAAGAACGTGAGGTGATAATCGAGGCTTTCCTTGAATCAAACGGTATCTACGGTTACCGCAGGGTCACGGTAGCTGCAAACAAAGGAATTGTAAGAAGACCGATCAGCGAACGTGTCGTTAGGCGTATTATGAACGAAGAAGATCTGCGAGCCAAGCAATCGAAAAAAAATCCGTACAGCTCGTATAAGGGAGAGACGGGTAATATTGCGAGAAATATCATAAACAGGGAGTTCGGATCAGAAAAACCACTGTCAAAGGTATCGACGGATGTGACCGAGTTCAAGATTGCAGAGCAGAAGATCTATCTATCTCCCTTGATAGATCTCTTTTCGGGAGAGGTAATATCGTATTCAGCAGGCCAACATCCCACCGTAAAGTTCGTGATGGATATGTTCGACGAGAAAACCAAAGCATTGCTGAAGAACGCAGCGTCCCTAGCCCACAGCGATCAGGGTTTTCAATATCAACATGTTGCATATCGTTCGGTACTTGAGGAGCTTAGTTGCCAGCAATCCATGTCAAGGAAGGGAAACTGTCTGGACAATTCGCCAGTCGAGTCATTCTTTGCGCGGCTCAAAGTCGAGTTTTACCATGACGCTAAATTCGCAAGCGTCAAGGAGTTCTATCAGAAACTTGATGAATATATATGGTGGTACAACAATAAACGAATTAAAATGAGGCTTGGAGGCATGTCCCCAGTGGAATATCGCGAGGCCTATCTGAAGGCGGCCTCATGAAAAAGAGATACGGAAAATCGTACGCACATCACTTATAGGTGTGCCGCA
>Ga0209755_10001826_pt1 | contig 31399 bp, 36 predicted proteins | sample TergutCo191P1_FD_187301 | JGI IMG/M metagenome (GOLD analysis project Ga0209755, IMG submission 187301) | Cornitermes sp. P1 segment gut microbial communities from Petit-Saut dam, French Guiana - Co191P1 (SPAdes) (version 2) | ecosystem: Host-associated > Arthropoda: Insects > Digestive system... | reverse complement strand
GCGTTCTTTTTCCCAGCCATGATGAGCAAATTTAGGTGATTGACGATATAGGGGCTATGCGTGGCCATCATTACCGACATATTGTAACCATTATGCTCCTGGATGAAACACCGTTCGACGATGGAATTAATCAGACTCCGTTGGCTTTCTGGGTAAAGGCTCAGTTCTGGTTCTTCTATGTGGAGATGAATATTCCTGTGCCTGATGTCTCCAATATTCTGTTCGGCTCTAAAATCTTTCAGACTATCGGTTTGGGACAGGTAGTCGAACACGATGGTGTTGAAACGCTTGTTGAAATCATAGTGCTTTGAAAAATATTCAACTATCAATGACAATGGGATAATGGTTTGCATTCCAGAGGACGCATCTTCCAGCTTGACCTCATAGCCTGTGTCGGTACCTGTAATCCAGTATTCTTTTTTGCCTGATGCGGTTTTTTTTGATGTGTATTTAACATTCAGGTAATCAACAGGTAGCTCTTTAATGAAGTCATCGGCCATTCTGAAATCCTGATATGTTTCATTTAGATAAAAACTCATATTGGTTTTATTGTGGGCAAGAATATCGGGTATCAAATTTCTTTTATCGGAAATAAAACTCATCTTTTCTAGGCTCAATTCATCTTTTGCAACTGTAGACGGCAGCTTAAGGGCATCGCCATAGTGTAGTGTTGTGCTACCCTTTTGGTAGATGATTTCCGAATCGTGTTTTATGTAATCAGACAAGCCGCCGCTTCGCAAATATAACTGGAAATCGAACTTAAAAGGGGTTTGTGTTATGTTTGCATACTTCAAATAGGAGCGGATGTTAAGCATTTTGTATAGCCAGCGGAACAGGACAAGTACTTTCATGACCAAGCTTTTCCCGCTTCCCGATTCGCCGATAAACACGGTGAACGGGCGAATGTCGCCGATCTCTATCTCTTTGATGGGGCCAAAATTTTTGATGAGGATGGATTCTTTCATGCTGGTCGCTTGCCTCTCTGTTTTGACTGATTAATTATCAGCTGTCTGTGGCCATGTGTCAAGGCAAAGAGGCAAGCGAATACTGCCATCACCAGGCTTTCAATCCCCAAGCAAACGCTTTAAGTGCATTTTGATGGGAGAATCATCCAGCTTACGGCACCGTTATTCCTAGCTGTTAGCTTATTTATGTGGCCTGCACACCTGTAGTGAGCATATCGCTGTAGTACAAAACTGTAGCATTCTGGCCTTTTTCCTCGGTTATCCCCGCTTATCCTGCGTTAATTTCGCTTGACATTCTCCTATATTGTTGTATACTCTATGCTAATGGGAGATAGCCAAAAGTAAGGTTGACCTTCACTCGTAATGCGCAGGTCCCAGGTTCGATTCCCGGTCTTGGCTTAAAATACTACAAAAACGGCCTTATTTTGTGACTATGTTACGAAATAAGGCTTTTTTTTTGAGATTACAACGTCGTTTAATCCCATGAAACGAAAAATAAGCCATGAAAAAGACGCTTTTTGACCTTTTTCGTGACCTTTTCAGGCCCGGTCATACCAAAGAAACCACAAAAAACATGAAATCGGGAGGTTTCTATGGCAGATGTACCATGCGGCAAGTGGAACAAATGGGACCAATTGGCCGAAATCCAGGCTGCAAAAAGGCAACGGGAAAAAAACGTCCGTGTGCGATGCACCAAATGCGGGGAAAGGTTCGTAACCAGGGAAGGCGGGGATAATCAATGCCCTATCTGCAAAATGGGCCTTGATAAGGTCGTAAGGGTCAAAAAGAGGAAGGACCCCGACAAAGGCCTGCCGATGAAGGAGGCGGCGAAGGCCGTACAGGTGTCCCTTAAATCGGACCCCGGATTCCACGCGGTACCATACATGACCATCGCAAGGATACTGGCGAACATCGGGAAATCGGCGAAATGGCTGTCGGATCATACGGGCCTTGAATTCCACGCAGTGCGGGCCGTGAAAAGGCATTGCAAGCAACATATAGCCATACATGGGATTCCCGTTCATAGCTTGGTTACCTTCGACGGTTACATGGAGGTCCAGAGGAAGGAACTGGAAATGATGAAACCGGAAGGGGGTAACGTATGAAACGGGATTATGAAGGATACATGACCGATGTCTACAGATCGGATAGGGAGCTTGTCACCATCTGCCAGAGCGGCGAACCGGGCAGACCCGAAACGATAAAGGCTTTTTACGAATTGTGGGAAAAATACGGGGCCCTAAGAACCACGATGAAGCACAAGCTCAGGGCTTTCTGCAAGGATAACAAGCTCCCCTATAAGGATATCCTTAAGGAATGGGATTGTTCCGCATATGAAAAGTTCGTCAACCAGATGCCGGGCATGGATCTGAAACGGGTTGAACACCATAAGAACTGGACCTTGCATATCCGTCTGTACGGTTACTGGTCTTCGATGAACAGGGACATTGTGTACGGGATGATGAATGAGATCGCCAGGGAGGTACCGATCATTGACGATTTTACAAGGAGACCCGTGCTTGGCTTTAATGAAAAGGTCCACAAAGATTTTGATACAGTGGACACTATCGGCTTTAGGAAGGGCTGGCAGGGAATCGACGAACAGGTGGAAACCCAGGAAGCCAAGGATATCCTGTGGGAAGCGGTCGCCCGTTTCGACCTCACCCTGGATGAACCCGACGTTAAACTGCTGAACATGAAGTTCGCGGGGTATCCCCAAAAGGAGATCATGTCAACTTTGGGTTTGAACCGGGACACCATGCCGGAAAGGCTCGCATGTCTCAAGGAGGGATTAGGCAGGCACATCACGGAGGTTGGGAAGGAACACGGCATGGACATAGACTATTCTTACATGGAGAAAATGTTCCTTGCCGGTGCGGTGTCACCTAAAAATGGCGGAAAGGGAGGAAGGCCGAGGAAACCGAAAACGGCCTAACCACGGATATGTCCCCCCGTAACAGGGGGGATTCTTATACACAAGGAACCACCTTGAACGAAAAGGATTTACTGGCGATAAGGTACAAGGACCCGGAGACGGGAAAGTGGCTGGGTAACAGGCTTCAGACCGAGACCGGGGACGAAAAGGAAGCCTGTGTCATAGCCATAAAGGAAAAGGAATCGGTTCTAAGGGAACACAAGGAAAAGATATCCAAAAAACACGCCGGAAAGGACGGCGAGGCTTTCTACCGGATGTTGGGGGAATATTTCGCACAGGATTCCATGTATCTTAAGGACGATTCCGTAAACAACAAAAGGGTTCTTCCCGATGAATCCAGGCGAAACTATATGAATTCCATAAGAAAGTTTCTTGTACCCTACTTCAAATACAGGGGTATAACCTCTGTGAAGGATATCAACGGCAGCGTTTACAGCGGTTACAGCGGTTACAAGCTATACCTCACGAATGCCAACCTTTCGAAGAAATCCGTGAATAATAACCTATCGGCTTTCAACAGGATATTAAGGCACCACGTAAGGCATGAATTGATACCCAAACTTCCCTATAACGATGTTGACGGGGAGGGTTATCTCAGGCTTACGGGGGAGGATAGGAAGAACCGGGCGGAAAAAATGATCCTCACGCCGGAAATGGTTAAAGGCATAGTCCCCTCCATGCACGATATAGCCCTTATGAAGGACGATTTCAACATAGGGACAAGGAAGCCCGACAGACAAGCGTCCGTTTTGATTGCCTCATTGGGCATAACCATGGGATTGAGACCAAGCGAGATAGGCAGGATCAAGGTTGGCGACATGAAACGAATAAGGGAACTCAAGGTGTTTTACATAGAGGTTCAGAACGAAAAGATAAGCCATTTCACCGGGAAGGGCGGGGAGATCCGAAAGATGCCCGTTCATCCTTTCCTTGTCGATAGGCTAAGGGAATTCGTAATCGACAAGGGCAAGAAAAAAAACGATTATCTTTTCGGCATACCCAAAATGATAAACAGGGACGGCAACATTAGGGCGGATGGTTTTCTAAACGCAAACTGGTTCAGGAACGCTTTCACCGACCTTTACGAGGCTTCCAAGCTGCGGGAAACCCTGGCGAAAGGAAACATGGCCTGGAAAAAAGAGATTCTTGTTTCCCTTTTTGACGCGGATGCTTTCAAGGACGAAATATCCAGAAACAATTACAGCTTTTACAGCCTTCGTCATACCTTCCAGCAACGCATGACCGCGGTTCAAAAAATGGGCTTTTTACATCTTCATTATTTCATGGGACACATACCGGCTAAAATGCTGGATGCATATTTGCACATAAACAAGGAGGAACCCCGGACATTCTGGAAGGAATGGGGGGGATCCCTTGCCGAGGTTCAGGAACAGTTCTTTTTGCCATGGAGGGAACCAAGATATCCGGGCATGATCTTTGATGAACGGGGTCAGGCCGTATCCACGAAAACCCATGAATGGGAAGGCCCGGAAAGCATGAGATTCGAGGCTGAAATGGCAAGCCTTGAGGATGTGGGGGGTATACCGCCCATGGATAATGAAAATGACGATGTTTTCACCGACGTCTGATTACATACCCCTTTAGGAACGGAAATGAATCGGTGAAAATGGGGTAATCATGGTATCATTCATTACCCTACTAAGTGATAATCATGAAGGAAACAAACAATAAGATGAACGAAGACAGGGAACCGAAACAGGATAATGGATTGGGCAGATGTCCGGTATGCGGCACACCCTATAGGGCTGAGGTCAGGGCGGGAAGTTGCTTGCTCTGTCTGAATTGCGGACAGACTTCAGGGTGTTCGTAGGAAGTGTCCCCCCTGTAAAAAGAAAGTATATAACCCAATGAATACCTCCCTTGACTAACTTGCAAGAGGTATTCACATGGTTAAAATGACCCAGGAAGAAATCGACGTTCTGCTTGACACCATAGGATCCGGCACCTTGTCAGAGGAGGAGGCTTTCGAGACCAAGGAACTGAAGGCTTTACAGAGGAAAAACTGGATACAGATGGAAAAGGCGAACAAGGGGCTTTTTTACGCCTACACCACGGGAAACCCCGCCGATATCGATTTGGCAAGGTGAAAACTGAAGGCCCTGTACAGGGAATGCTGGAGGCTCAAACACGGCTTCAAAAACAGGAAGGATTTCATTAAGTTTCTCGGACAGAACGCAAGCAAATGAAGAGATTGTATGAAAATTATTGGTCCAAACGATGGCACCAATATTATGTAAAAAGAACACGCAAGGAATGGGAATGGTTTTACTGTCCCTGCAAACAGTGGAAATACATGCTTGACAAAGGGTCCTATATATCCCTCAAAGAAAAAACGGCGGATTTATATATGAGAAACGAATTAGAAGAGTGTGCCATTTGTATAGTGAAGGTATAATACAAGAGATAATCCCCTCACATTTTGTATTCCGACCGATTTTTTTCATTAGTTAATATAATGATATAGCTAAAACTTATTCCGGTTTTCTTAGACTTTTCCGAATAAAACCAACTAAGTAATAGCGTATCGTTTTTGACAACTTAGTTAATATAAAACCGTAACCTAGTTTCTTTGATATTTAAAAAACGAACTAACTAGCTATAAGACCAACGGAAAGACGTTCGATTGATGAAAAAACATCTACGGGTTGCTATCTTCGTGTTGAAAAGGGAATTCAGCCAATTAAAGGGAACTGTAATCTTAAGGAAGGCGGTTAGTGGAGCCATAATCACTACGATGGGCCGAGGCAACTCAGGGGCAGATCGTAAATTGGCACCTCTCCTTGAACCAAACGCCAAGGACAGTGGGTAAAACTCCTAAAGAGATCAAGCGGTCAATGAAGGGGGTAACAAATGAGAAACCCATAGTCGGAGAGGTGTGGTAGACCTTAGAATCCATAAGAGAATCCGTAGGGATGTTATGAGATGGCAAGTCAAGCCATACATGACACTAAACACTGTGTTATGTATTTCCTTTTTACCCAGTAAGGGGAAGGCGGAGTTATGCCCAAAGGCATAACTACTTAAAACCTCCACAATCTAGGGGCAGCCGGATTGACCAAAAACATGCTTTTTAGTTTTTGATAATCAAGGCAAGACCTTGAAAATACACTGGTTTAAGTGAAAAGGAACTAAATATTGAAGGGTATTTATTGGAACCGTAAAAAAATCCTACCTTGGCAAGCCTTAGCTAAGGACGGTTCCAATAAATACCTTTTTTTTGCCCAAATTAGCTTTGCAGTTCAATTCGCTGTTAATATGTATATAACACCCAAAAAAACCGAGAGGGGGAAAGGAAGATGATTGAAGAATGCGGCAACATAGTATCGTTTCACGGACATTTCAATAAAGATAAGCTTGCACTATTGACCATATTGCTTGAATACGGCCTTGCCAAGTGGAACGGGGAGACCTGGGTACCCGTGGATGAAGAACCCTCCCCCGTATACGTCGAATATATGGTATCCCTTGGTGGCAGGGCCTTTTTCCATATTTACGATGAAAACCACAACCTGGTAAAAAGTGCCGGATCCGTAGCAGAGATGAACGAAATAGCGGGGGGATTATTCCACAAGGGAATGTCCCCGGAAAAACCTAGTTAATATAATATCATAGGGGTGATTGAAAAGGGGTTTGTCCATCCCCTGTTTAAAACTTCACCCTTCCATTTAGTTTTTGCACCATTATTAAATGGAAGGGCTCCTTTTCAATCAATCCCAAAAAATAAATAAGGTCAGGTTCACCTTAAAGAGACCAAAGGAGACAAGATGAAGACGAAAGAACATGGCAATAAGGGGAAGCATGTGTTTAACAATGGTTCCATAGCGGTTAGAAGTTATGAATGTCCGGAAGGTTTTAAACCTGGAAGGATAAAAGGCATATTAAAACCAGGGGTCGATGTGGAAGATGCGGAGGTGATAGAAACGGTAACCTACAGGGAACCTGTTAGCGTCACGGGAAAGGGCGAAGCCATGAGGGGCCTTAAATATGTTTGCGAAATGGAAACTGAAGACGGTAAAATCTCGGTTTGTGTAAGGGAACATGACGATGGTTACATTAGACTGATATATGAAGACGGTTCCTACGTGGAATATGACAATGAGACTGCCGTTTCCATACATTGCGGAATGTCGATCCTTTACGGGAATCTGAAAAACATTGAAAGCAACAAAAATTTATCGTCTCTGCTACTGGATTACGGATCGGCTGAATGGAACGGGAGCGAATGGGTAAAATTTACCCACGAAGACAATCTATGGGTGCATCATTGTACGTCATACATATATGGGACATTTTACGATATTTGGTATGAAGGGGAAATTTACGGAAAATGCTTTTCTTTCGAAGAGGTATTGATTTCCATAAATGAACTTATGGAACTTATGGACTAAATATTAGAACTTAAAATCCATTTTTATTCATACATACCCCGACGAAAGCGACCTTCTATTCAATTCCATAACGCTTTCGTCGGGGTTTCCTATATGAAAAACAACTAACGACTAAATAGCCATGCCCAACAAAAACAATAACCTAAACAAAAGACTTTTCTCGAAAGAGAAGGACGACGAATTCTACACCCGGTATGAGGATATCGAAAAGGAACTGAAACACTATAAAGACCATTTCGAGGGCAAGACCGTCTATTGCAACTGCGATGATCCCGAAAAGTCCAATTTCGTCAAATACTTCATGGATAATTTCCACGGACTGAAGCTAAGAAAACTTATGGCAACCCATTACACCCAAAAAGGATTCTCGCACTTGCTTGAATACATGGGGAAGACCCCCGTAATCGTGAGGTTGGACCATGACGGGGATTTCAGATCCCCTCAATGCACCGACCTTCTGGAAAAGGCGGATATAATCGTTACGAACCCCCCATTCAGCCTGTTTAGGGATTTCATGCAAGTAATGGAACGATGTAAAAAGGATTTTCTCGTCATTGGAAGCATAAACGGCGTGAAGTACAAACATATTTTCGATATGTTCCGAAAGAATAATGTAAGGATCGGATATAACAAGGCGGACTGGTTCATCAAGCCCGACGGGTCAATGAGACACGTTCCCACATTCTGGTATACGTCCTTCCCCGTAAACAAGACCGATGTAATCAGACATATGGAGTATCAAAAATACGACAATGTCGATGCCATAAACGTCGGCAGGATCCAGGATATCCCCAAAGGTTATACCGGGGTCATGGGTGTTCCCTTGACGTACATGGGATATCATGACCCCGAAAGTTACGAGCTATTGGGCAGAATCAAGCCTTCAATCGAGGGTAGGAATCTTTACGAAAGGATTCTTATAAGGGCCATACCAGGCAAGGAATGGAAAAAGGGTTTCGCCGATACATTCGGAATGGTGAATCATTGTTAATATAATAAAGATACTAATTGAACAAGGAGACAAGAAAAATGGAAGAAAAGAAGGGAATTGGGACAATATGTGAAACGGTAGGGTTGGCTATTGGGATTCTATATTCCAGATTGGGGGATAAGAATGTTACATTCGGGGAATTCATAGAACATCTGAAAAAGGTCATGGGATTTATGGACACATATGGATTTTGCAGTGAATATCTCTTAGGTCCCCTCAGTAACATAGAAAATCTAAAAAAGGAATTTCAAACAAGGGAAGAGGATCTTCAAAAAATGAAAAGACACCTTGTTTTCTACAACAGGCTGGATGATATTATTGATAGCATTAGGGTCGCGGATGATAAAGAGGGATCATATGCGTAGGGCGATAGATCCCTATTGGGGATCCAGGAAGGCCCTGGAGGATGAATATATAGGCAATCGCCCTATTCGTGATTATGTCGCCGAAAGGAAGTTGCTGGAAACCTTTGCTGACAATGTAAGCACGGAGGTGGAAGGTGAGGAATCCTACTTTCAGAAAAAATTGAGAGAGAGAAACGAACAACCGTAGGGCTTTTCTTTAAAACTCTCCTTTGGGGTTGCGTGGTGATATCCATGCAGCCCCTTTTTTGTGTCTGCGATAAAACATACTAGATATGTATGAAATGGTTCAAGGAATTGTTATCGTTGTTTTTCGTCATTTTCAAGGGTCTCATAAAATGGTCACTGATTATAGCGAGTCTGGCATTAAGTATCATTGGTCCTTTCGCTGTTTCCCTGTATTTAGGTATGTATATATTTTTAAGTTTATACTTGATTACGATACCTATAGGTCTGGCATTGCTTATCCAAGTTTTAACCCCTGCCGAGGATAGCAGTAATCCCGTCAAAGAAGGGGAGGGAAAATGAAATGGCTCATAACAGGATTCTTTATAGGGATAATCATATTCCTATTTTCCAGAGGGGGATTTTAAGTAATGATGAAGAAGGTCTGCAATGATCCCTCATGTACCACATTGATACCGATGAACGAACGGTATTGCGAGAGACACAGGGAAATCAGAAGCGAAAGGAAACCTTTTGCGAACGCCCAAAGGTATAACACCGAATTGTATAGAACATCGGCATGGAGGAATCTTAGGAAACGTGTTTTGAGTGAGAATCCCTTTTGCGAGAAATGCGGGATATCCCGAAAGGAGACTGCTTTACATGTTCACCATAAAGTGCCACCAAGAGGGGATGAAGGATTGTTTTACGATATTCACAATCTTGCCGTGTTATGCGAGGGGTGTCACCGTGGAATAACTGCCCGTGAAATAGCGGACAGAAGATAGCGAAGGGGGGGCTTAATGAGGTTAAAGCAAATTCATACGGAATTTACTTTTTTGGATTTGAAGGACTAAATTCATGGTTTTTATCATACCAAATAACATAAAAGATATTCATGAACTTTTCTCCTATCAGTCTTTCTTTTTTATCTAGGGAATACGAAAAAATATCATCTCTAGGAAGTTTCCTCTCTTTTATGAGAGACATAAATTTATCATCTATTTTATTAGAAGATATTTTATGATGCTTAGAGTTCCCGTGTCTTGTGTCCTGTAATATTTCATTCCATTTTCTCCCACTGATGTCTTTTAATTTAAGAAAAAGATTTTTAAAATCATCCTCATTCAAGACTGCTGGAAACTCCATATCAAACTTTCTAAAATTAAAAGATATCTCGTTGGTATTTTCAGGTTTTTTAGTTATTTTTTTTGACATAAGCTTTTATAATAAGCCTTTATAAAAAGTCTTCATTGATTCTTTCGTAATAACGGTCTTGCCTTTTTCATTATGGGAGAGTGTACCCCGAGCATTTTTCCAAGGGAATTCTATATGGGTTTGGTCTGTTAGTTCAAGGGGTGTCATATGGCCATAATCTTTGATTATTATATTTAAACTCTCTAATTGATCTTCGGTAAACTCATAGTTGAATTCATCGAAGAATTCAAAAGGCACCTCATATATATCTGCATCCTTTTCTTTATGGAAAGCTCTAAGTTCCGGGCAAACAGGACCATAAATCCATGCTTCGAAGTTTTCATTAAAAAGAGGTTCCCCGGTCCAGGCCAAATGCCAAGATTGGGCATAGTAGCAGAGCTTTTGCAATTTTCTGCCGGATAACGGTCCTAATTTTTCGAGAAAATACTTTGCCACATCAAATATAGTAGCCATAATCATTCTCCTACTATAATTAGTATTATACATTATTCCCCGATAGAGTCAAGCAGGGAATCGCCCGTGGAAGAGCAAAGGGAGCGGGATGCCAGTCCGGACTGGTGGCGGGGGTCGCCACACCAACCCACGGGCCGAGACCACCCCCTTCCCGGTTTTCGTTCGTGTAAGCCGGCGATTTCCGGGCCGAAAATCCCAAAAAATCCGGAAAATCGCCCAAATCCGGCCCCCCGGCGGGCCAGATCCCACGAGATTCGCCGATTCCGCCCGGATTTCGCCCGATTTCGCGATTCCCGCCGATTCAGCCGGGCCGGGCCGGGCCGATTCCGCGAATTCCCGCCCGAAATTCGCCGATTCCGCCCGAAATCCCGAAATTCACTGCGATAACCATGGCTGGCAAACACAGCCGGGAAAAAAACACTAACTTTTCATGACGTATTCACGATTTCGCACATGGAGGGACGGGAAATGAGGGGGGGAAGCAACAAAAAATCGATCCAGGAACATCTGGAAGCCGGTACATATCGCCCTAACAGGCACGGGGTTATCCTGCCGTCGGATATCGACGCATTGACCGAGATGAAGACCGAAATATACACAAGGTTTCACAGGCTGAAGGGGGAATTAAAAAAAATAAAACCCTCCAATGATTCTGACACATATAAGAAACTTAACGACGTACAGATATCCTTGGCTAAATCATTCACGATGATCTGTAGGACCCCTTTGGGAACCGAAAATAAAGAAGAGGCCGATAATGACAAGAACTACGAACTTCTATAGTGACCATCACAGGGATGTCATGGGATACTGCGATGATATATTGTCCGGGAAAATATTATCGGGAAGGTATACCAGGAAGGCCATAGAAAGGTTCATAAATGATCTGAAGAGGAAAGACGACACCACATTCCCCTATGAGCTGGTTCCCAAATTCGCGGATGAAGTCATAGATTTCGCCGAGATACTGAAGACCCCCAAACTGAAGAAGGGTGAAAGGCTCAAACTGCTTCCCTGGCAAAAGTTCGTATATTATAACCTTTATTCGTTCACACACAAAAAGGACAACGGTAAAAGAAGGTATAGAAACGGCTACCTGGAAGTGGGAAGGAAGGCGGGAAAAACCACGGGGATACTGATTCCGACGATTCTATATGACTTCCTTCACACCGATGCGGCCGAGAGCTTTTTCGTCGCTAGGGGCCTTACCCAGGCGACACAGTTCTACAAGGAACTTATATCCACGTATAAGAAAACGTTCAAGGTGAATCCAAGGGACACTGTTATCACGGAGGGATACGGGATCCATGACAAGAAAAGGGACGGCTATATAAAGTTCTTTTCCAGCGACACAAAGGAAACCGACGGGTTCCAGAATTCCTGGTCAGTGTTCGACGAGTATCATGGCTGGACTTCGAACAATCTTTTAACCGCCCACCAATACGGCGGAAACGCCAGGGATAATTCCATGGTACTGATCATAACATCCGCAGGCCTCGACATCTCGGGTCCATGTTACGCAGAGAATACGGAGGCTAAAAAAGTACTGAATGGGGTAAAGACCGACGATGAATATTTCACGATAATCTACGCATATGACTTTCCGGAGGATGATTGGAAGGATCCAAATAATTTCATAAAGTGCAATCCCTCCTTGGGGACAATCGTCAAACATGAGACCCTTCTTAGCAACCTTCAGAATGCGATTAGTACCCCCTACAAGCAGAACGATTTCAAGGCTAAAAACTGCGGGATTTGGAGTAATTCAGCCAGCGGATGGATCCCCCTTCAAAAATGGGACACCGAGATACGGAACACGGCCTTCGACATTAGGGATTTCGAGGGGTGCGATTGTTTCGGGGGTCTGGATTTGGCCTCGAATCTCGACCTCAACGCCTACACCAAGGTTTTCGTCAGGGACGGGCTGTATTATTTCCACCATACCTTTTACGTGCCCTTCGAGACGGTGAACGAAAGATATCTTCATGAGAATATAAACATTTTGGAATGGATAGAAAAAGGTCTTGTGAAAACAACCCCCGGATCCACGGTGAACTATGATTTCATAGAAAAGGATATCCTGGAGGATAACGAAAGATTCAATATCCTGGAATTCGCGTATGACAGATGGAACAGCAACAAACTCATAGAAAACCTGGATAGCAAAATGCCCAAAACCGAATTCGTGCAGTTCCAACAGAACATAGGGAATATCTCGGGGCCTTCCAAGGATTACGAAAGGCTGATTTATGAGGAAAAAACAGTGGATCCGAATCCGGTCATGAAATGGATGGTTGGAAACGTCGAATTATACGTGGACCCGAACGGGAACTACAAACCCCTTAAAAAAAACAAAAGCTCAAACAACCGTATAGACGGCGTGATTTCCTCCATAATGGCATTGTCCAGGGCGAGGGCCAACGATCTGCCTGCGAAAAGGCACATTACGGAAAAGGACCTGGATTTCGTAAAGAGATCGTTGGCAATGGTTTAATAAAAACAACTAGATATATGATGAATATATTCAGACGTGCTTTTAATTGGATAGCGGGTAAAAGGGACGCCGGCAATCTTCAGGCCATTTTCACAAGGACCGATTTCGATAACGGGGGTCTCGGCACCTGTGCCACCTCATGGGCCGCCGTTGATCTCATAGCGTCCTCATTCAGTACCATCTCATTCAATTTCTATGACAGTGTAAACAGGGAGGCCATGAAGGACTACCCTTTGTACAGGCTGCTTCGAAACCCGAACCTGGAAGACACCTCATTCCAGTTCTTCTATAGCTCATGCGTGGATTATCTGAAGGACGGCAATGTATACTGGTTCCTCCGGGATAATGACCGGGGCGAATTGACCTCCCTTTTCAGGCTTGACCCGAAAACCGTGTCGGTGGGAAAGGATGCCTTAAATCGAAAGGTCTTCACGCATGACGGCAAGGAATACCTAAGCGACAAAATATTACATATCCCCTCCAGGTACAAATTCGACGGCATACGGGGGAAATCCATATTCCAGGAGGCAAGCTCCATATTCAGGCTGTCCCGTGAGATCGACGAATTTGTGAGGAATTCGTACAACAATGGCGTGGGAAATCGTCTGGTCATGGATATATCTAAATTTGACCAACAGGCGACTAATGACGAAAAATTACAGATGCAAAGGAATTTCCTTGACAATTATTCCGGGATTAGAAACGCGGGAAAGCCGTTGATTCAAAGCGAGGGCGTAACATATACCGTGCTTGACACTAAGCAAGGGACAAACCAGGCCCTCCAGTTGGCGGAAAACAGGGCTTTCCAAACCAGCGAAATAGCAAAAATGTTTGGGATACCCCTACCGTTATTGAACGGCGATATAAAAAATAATAATATAATAGAATCGATATATGTCCTTTTCATATCGAACGCCATACTTCCCATAGCGACGCAGTTCGAACAATCCATAAACAAGATGATTCCCCCCTCGCAGGCGGGGAGGGTATATTTCGAATTCTCCTACAATTCGCTGCTGAAGACAAGCGTGAAGGACAGAATGGACAGTTATACCAGGCAGTTATCCACGGGGATCTTATCGATAAACGAAATCAGGCAGAAGGAAAACATGCCACCGATCCCCGCCGGCGAAACTCACTGGATTCCCTCCAATATGATGCCCGTTACCCCCGAAATAAGGGATTCCTACATGGCCGGTGCCAAGGTGAAGATGAAGGAACTGGAGGAAATGAATACCCACAGTCCGGGTGTGGTAGGGGACCATAGCAACATCGGCGACGACAAGGCATGACAAGGAAACTAACTAAATGAAAAGGGAAGGTTTATGGTAACAAGGATACTGACAAGACGCGATTCCACCGCCAATTGGGAGCTTATAAATCCCGTAATGAAAAGTGCGGAAATGGGTGTCGAAATCATGGACGACGGTTCCAGGCGGATAAAAACGGGGGACGGTATAACACCCTGGAACGATCTGCCCTATTCATATACCAGCGTGGAGGAATTCGAGAAACATCTAAGGGACTCTAACGCCCATGGCATAGAGGATATAACCAACGATATAAACGGGGGTATCGCCTTAATAAACGACAGTATCGGTAATATTCTCGATGTAGGCAACAATCTAATCAACAGGATTACGACCTCCGAGAGTGATATAATTGATACCGCAAGTAATCTATCATCCCTTGAGAATACCGTATCCCAAAACAGGTCAAGTATGGAAAACGCCTTGAATATCACCAACAATAATCTCGGTAACCAAGGCAATCGCATTACCTCCCTGGAATCCTGGCGAAACACCATGAACAACGCGTTCACGGATTTGGGGAACACCGTCACGCAGAACAATAACAATACAATCGCTGCGATAAACGGGATCACCTCAAGGATGCTAATCGCCGAAAACGGGATATCGGTTAATACCGGGGACATAGAATCCATTAGGTCGGATATAGAGGATATAAGGGAAAACACCGACCTGGGATCCCTTCAGACAACCATCCAGAGGGTGAACGTCCTGGAGAATGACGTGGGCAATCTCGAATATCGAAGCAATGTCCTTGAAACCAAGGTATCGAACAACATAAATTCCATAGGCAACATCCAGGACGGTCTCACCAACGTCCTTTCCAGGGTCGGAAACCTGGAAACGTTCGATTCCACCATGTTACAGTCATTCAACAATTTCGTGGATACATCCCTTGCCAGATTCGACAGAAACGAAAGCGACATTTCAAGGATCGACACGTCCGTGACTAATTTGAAATGGCTCACTGACACACTTGTGAATATGGGCAACCAGAACACCAATGACATAGGCACTTTAAGGATTAATCTGGATGATCATATAATCTGGACCCAGGACAATTTCAGGGACGTAAGGTCCCTTATATCCGATGAATCGGAAACCAGAATCGCCGAGACAAACAGGCTGGATAATGCCATACAGAATGAATCGGAAACCAGACAAAACCAAGTGGACGAATTACACACGGCCATAGAGAATGAGGCCATACTAAGGAACCAGCAGATAACCCAGGCAATCAACAATGAGGCTGCGGCAAGGGAATCGCAGATCTACGAGGTGAACAACGCCATGAGGCAGGGCTTCGAGGAAATTAACGGGGAACTTGCCAACACGAATAACGTGATAGACGGGATACGTACAACTTCGCTTCACGGGGCCTTTCTGACAAGGGCATTGGGGGGTACCACGGATGTTCCCGTAAGACTGTTCGGCTCATTCACGAACTTTCAGGCCGGAAAAACCCTGGTGTTCGACGACAACGGGACGCAAGGCGTTTTCATAGGTAACGTTGACAGTGCGACGATACGGGTAATGACGAAATCCATATCCCATATGAGCGACATGAAACCGACTCTTTTGGGAAGCGTTCCAACCCGTGCGGATTTGCCGGAAACATCTGAAGAAGCGGCGGCCATTTTCGGCAGAACGCCAAGTATAGACGATCATGCGTTCGTTATGAATGACGAAACCCACGACGATTTAAGGGTCATATGGTATGTCCTAGACATAGTCGAAATCCCTTATGAAGGGGACGCATATGGGATGATACCTTTCCCCCCTCCCCCTCCCACGATAGTCATTGTATGGGGTAACCCGATACCGATAAACAGGGATGATTTCCAGGCCCAAACCACCGCCGTGGATTCGGGTCTTGTATTGACGGGGGGAGCCACACCGGGAACTTTCGGGGAAAGCATGAACATCGACGTGGATGTCACCGAGGAAAGCAATAACCTTGTCACAAGCGGTGCCGTGTACAGGGCCATGGAACGAATAAGGGAGGAAAACTCTTTCAGCCCGGATGAGGTTTATACAGGCACCTCATGGATAGACGGGCGACCTATCTTCAGAAAGGTTCTGACGGGGGAAACGGGAACCTCCTCGCCTACCACTTTCGGGTTTATAGAAAATCTGGGTTCGTTCGTCGATGTAAGGGGACATGTGATTAATCCATATTTCATTGACAATATCACCACGGTTGACATAAATTTTCAGACCGGAGAATTAAGGGGCCACTGGCCCGAACAAGGCGTGATAAACACCCCGGTATGGAATTGGTGGAACGTGGGCAGCCCTACCATAAACTTCGCGGCCACCGGTTCCCATAACAATATCAACGGATTAAATGTAGGACGTTTAGGCGGTGCCACAGGCGGTATAACCTGGGGGCCGGCCGGGTTCGCGATGGGAGGTAACCGTTTCACCATAGGTGCAGTTTCCCCCTCTGGAACAACCGAGACAACGCCAACCATGAGGATTCCGGGTGTCCTGGATTTCACGATGCCTACACTTTTAGAGATTGATTTTGGAGCCGCTTCCGGAGCCGGTGCGTTTCAGGTCAGCATTAATAACAATACGATTTCAATGGCGAACAGCGTTCACGGCAACGCAAGCCGCGTGGTGAACCAGACAATGAGCGGCAGCGGAACATTTCAGCACCTCATTGATACGAGGGAATGGGCAGCGGGCAGGGAATTCCTGGATTCCGCCACCATAACACTTAGGGGTGAGGGGACCTTGACCATGCAGATATTCGCGATAAGGTTATTAAGAAGAACCTCATGGGAGAACAGCACCTTCAATTTGATCTTCGAATTCACACGCGGGACTAACTAAAGGGGGTTATTTTATGCAAATAGGGGTGGAGGTAATAGTTTTATCATTGGGACTGGCGGGCGGTTTCCTGGCTACGGTGGTAACCACGGTATGGAAGATGTCGGGCCTTGCAAGCAAGATAGATAAAAGCGAAAAAACGGCGGCGGCGGCTCATGACCGGTTGGATAAATACGTTATTAAATATGAGACGGCAATCGACGAACTGAAACAGCAGAATCTTAAAATCCTTCAGACGCAATCCAGGATAGAGGCAAAGGTGTCATTGTTGATTGACGGAAAAAAACTTAACTAACTAGGATGGATATTATGAAAAAGAGCAACAACATATCGAAAAGGCTTTCGTTCAAGGATGTCGAGATAAGGTCCTTTCTCAATGATAACGAAGGGGGAAAGAAGTATCTGGAGGGGAAAATCCCTTATGGGAAAAGATCCGTGCCTCTGTGGGGATCCACCTGTGAGATTATATCCCGAACGGCCTTCAAAAAGACCATCAACGACGGCAAGAACGTTTTCGCACTTTACAATCATGATAAGGACAAGATCCTGGGATCCACAAAGAGCGGAACGCTTGTACTTGAAAACCAGGAGGACGGTTTGCTTTGCCGGGTGGAAATCCCCGATACGACATACGCCAATGATTTGTACACCATAATAAACAGAGGGGATGTACATACCATGAGCTTTGGCATGAGGGACCTCAAACACACGCAAGACCCGGAAACGAATGCCGTTATCATCACGGAATGCGGTCTGAACGAGATAAGTTTCGGCGTTTGCAGCCCGGCCTATCACGATACGGCAAGCGTAGCCTATAAAAGAGGGTTCGAGAAAAGGAACATCGACCTGGACGCACTAAACGAGGTCCTTGAAAAGGAGAATCTGTCCGAACCTGACATACTAACCATAAATGAAACCATGGATATCTTGAAAAATATCCTTCCACCGACCGAAGCCGTCGAGACGAAGCCGGATGCCGAATCCACTTCGAGCGAAAAAGAGCCGTCCAATGACACTCTTGAAAATGAAACCGACACTTTGGCTAAAGAAGGTATCGAGATTATCCAGTTCCAGATAGAGGCCGAACTGGCCTTGACAGATAACACATAAGGAGTGGAAAAAATGAACGAGGAACTTTTGCAGAAAAACATCGAGATTCGCAGTCTTAGCGAACAGTTGTCAAACGGAACAATCAAGGCGGACGAAGCCCGCACAAAGCTTGAGGAGTTGCGGGCGGAAAAGAGGCACATAGAGCAAAGGATCGCCCTGGCCGACGCACCCGTTTCCAAGACCGGCGAAAGAAACGAAATATTCGCCGAATCATTCAGGGACGTAGCCAACGCCATTAGGGAACTGCGGTCAGTGACCATAAACGGCACGGGGACCATAAGCCAGTTCAGTTCGCTGACGAAGGAATTCGCAAAAAACAATGACATATTGAATTACGTGCGATTCTTCCCGGGAGAGAACGCCAGTACCATGATCCCCGTATTGTCGCCCCCACCGGCAAGGCCCGGAGCATTCCCGGAGGGGACATTCAATGTTCCGTCGGACACCCAGGCGGCTTTGGGGATAACGGAGCTGAAACCAAACATCTATGTTTCGGAACTGCCCATAACAGCCGAAACCCTTAAACTGTCGATAGTTGATATCGAGCGGGAACTCCCGGCCATTTTCGCGGAAAGTTTCTCCGACGTATTGGCGGAACAGGTCGTGCAGGGCAACGGGACCGGGCTCAATTTCGACGGTATCTTTAACAACCTCCAGAACACGATCGGTTGCCAGGTGACGGGTGTTCCCAGGGTGATGGATCTTCACCGCCTGGCGATGGAGGTGAAGAAGGTAAAGGCAAGGGGGGCCGCGATTGTCATGAACCATCTGATATATTCCGGTATATTGAGCGATTCGACAGCCGAGGCCGCGATATCACAAATACTGAAGGAAGAGATGGTCAGAACGAACACCATCGAGGGTATCCCGATCATACTTACACCCGACGCACCGTCCAGTGTGGTAAGTGGCAGTACGGTCTGCGTGGCCGCAAGATTACGGGATTATGCGGTCGCGATGGCGGGTACTATTACCATCGAACCTATAAGGGCACCCGGCGACACCAGGACGCATTTCCAGGCGACGGCGTTCTTCAACGGCGGTAAGATTCTTAACAGGAATTTCATAGGTCTAAGGACCGTATAACAAATAGGGTATAGGGCCTAACCCTATACCCTTAAATCAAAGGATTGACATATGAGCAAGAAGGACATCAAGAATGAGAAGAAAGAAAATACCGGGGCTGCTGGAACGGCTGTCGAGGAAACTCCTCCCGAAACTGCTGGAATGGCTAAGGGAACGGAAACGGTCAAGGTCGTATTCCTAAGAACCTACGTCGGCAAGCTGGGCAATTTCCATAAGGACAAGACCTACGAAATCACCGAGGATCTATATCATATCTTCAGGGATGAATGCGAGAGGGTGAAATAGATGGCCCTGGTTACCTCCCACGATTTGCAGAATTTCAACATAGTCCAACGCGGGGATCCTACAGATTTGGATATCTTCGTGAATTCTGCCTTGGAAATAGTGGAGGGATACCTGGGCTATAATCTTGAACTGGAGACATACCTTCATACCCTCAACGGCAACGGCAGGAACGAGCTTCAACTACGGGCCCGGCCTATCAGGGAAATATTGAGGGTCGCAATAAACGGTCGGGACGTATCCCCAAACGGATTCGAGTGTATAAATGAATTCATATATTATGACAACGGCATATTCCCCATAGGCAATAGGAATATCCGGATTCTTTACACTGCCGGATTCGAGGATCCCCGGTTCCCGGATATCCCCATGATAGACGGCGGCGACTCGACGAATGACACCGACGATTTCACAGGGGATGCCGACGCTTCCACCGTATCGCCTATCATCGAAGGGGGGGACGCACTATTGAGACCCAGCGGCAGTCTGTTACCGGATTCTATAAAAATAACGATATTAAGGATAGCGGCACTGCTTGAAAACGAGTCGGGGGGAAATATCGGGATAACCGGGAACAGCTTTGAAAACGGGGGAACACGCACATTCGTGAACTACACGAATTTCGGCAAGTTCCTTCACCCCATTTCCAACCACAGATTGAGGGTATCGTAAATGGTGGAAAGCGAATACGACGATAAAAACCTTCCCGAAAGTGCCGGGTTCATAAGCGGGCCCTTTCTGGATCGTTTCGTAACGGCACTTCTTATGGCACAGGGACGGAGGGTCGCAGAGGACGCGAGAAGGGTCTCCACGTTCGGGGATAGGACCGGGACCCTGCGAAGATCCATTACGCCGATTCCCATAAGGGACAACAAAGGAATAAAAGTGACAACCAGGCACAGGGGACGATACCTCCCATACGCAAGTCCTTTGGGGGTCAGATCCGAAAGGATACCCGACAGCCCCTTGCTGGACATAAGGGGACCTTTCACCCGTGTTTTCGGGGAGGGCACCTCCGGCAAAGGATTCTCCGCCGTGGAATCCCGTATGGTCGAGAGATTACAGGAACTGTTGACGGAATGACAAAGGGGGTAATGACATGATGGATCTATTGAGGGTTGAAAAGGATATCGTAGGATATATAGAGGAAAACTGCGAGAAGCATCTGGAACTATTCGGGCTGGAGAAACCCCAAATCACAAGGGAATTTCTGAACCTGGATAGATTCAAAAGGAAATTCACCTGTTTTATTAATCTACACGATTCCGGGATAACCTTTTCCGACGACAGATATCAGACCGACTGTGCCGGGACCATGACAATAAGGATGTCCATATTTTTATTGTTCAGGGACGATATCCCCGAAACCATGGAGGAACGGATGCTAAACGCCGCGTCGGCCTTCCACGAACTGATGTCACGCCCGGAAGCCAGGTGCGATCTTTCATTCAACGAGATGAAGGTGAGGGAAATCAGGACACACCCAATAGTGGCGGGCACCCAGAAGATGCTTGGTGCCGAGCTTGAGATAGAGATTGACACTGATATTTGAAAAGAACTAAATAGCAAAGGAGGTTTATTTTGCACAGACCAAAGGGAAAGACTTTCCTTGCCACGGACACGGCGAGGGAAAATTACAGGGACAGCCCCCCGGAATGGACCGAGAGGCCATGCATACCATGCGGGCTGGGGAAGAACGTCATGAGGGACACTGGGAAGGATACCCCCGAGACCGAGACGAAAAAGGATAAGAAGGAGAATAACAGGAATGGCTAACGCAAGGAAAAGAAAAGGCAACGACGCGATGATCTACGTCGAATCGCTGGATCCGTCGAACGTGATAACGACGGGGACAACCGTCGCCGGGGGAAAATACTCGGTAATGGGCAAGGGCCGGAACTCCAACATACCCGTTCCGGACGGGGGTTTCTTCATAGCCCCGGATTCGGGATCGCAGATAACCCTAGTCGCGGGCGACAGGGTAATACTGCTTGACGAAAGCAGGGTGTGTCTTACTTCCGTATCATACAGTCTGTCCAGCGATGCCGTTGATGTCGGAACCGACTGCGATCCGGCGGCGGCGATTCATTCGGGGATCGTGAACGTCACCGGCTCAATCTCCACATTGTGGCAATACGATTCCGTAACGGACGAACTCACTGACGTGACAAGGTTCTTCATGAACCAGTTCCTCCCGATAGACAGAGCCACGGGGACGGGTGCGTTCAACACCACGGAAAAGGACGAAAACCTTATAGTATTGCTGACACAGGTAAATTCCAACAGCAGGCCGGGGCAGATAGCGACCTGGCTGTACTGCCCGATAGTCATAACGGAGAATTCGTTGGGGTTCTCGCAGGGCGAGGGGCAGTCCATAGAGATTTCCTTCACCAAGGGGCAGGGGAGAGTGTCCCTCTTCGAGGTACCGATAGTATAGGACAACGTGGGGGGGTATCCCCCCTTTTTTCGGGACAAGACTAATTGCATAAGGAGAAAAAACAATGGCAAACCTAAGATATCTTAGACAGAAAGACAAGACGTACATTTTCCATTCGTTCGGGAATTCGGAACTGGAAAATCCGGGGAAAATAAACTTCAAGAGGTTCCCCATGCCCGACGAGGTATTCCCATATTCACAGATGGATGCCCTGATGGGTTCCGACACGATGAAGCATTTCGACGGCTCCCCGAAATCGCAGGAAAAACTTATCGCGAAAATAATGGTGACGCTTGCCGATAACCACGAATCCCAGAGAACGAATTTCAGAAGGTTCATGGACGTATGCGTGGAATCGTTCTCGGATCTCGCCTTCGACGGCAGGGAAATAAGAACGGTACAGGAATTCTTCGATTCTTTCCCGGAGGACGCGGCCTACTTGATAGCCTACGAGGCCCTTGCGTATTCGAAGGATATGGATCTGTTCACCATGGAGGAAAAAAAAAGCTGGGGACCGGACGAAGGCTTTTCAGATACGGCTACCGTGACATAAAGGAACCCTTGGACAAAAAACCCGAAACGGGGGTATCCAAGGGTTTCGAGATACTTAACAGGAAACCCCTCGACGTGTTCGGGGTTCCCTTGAGGAGGAAGGAAATAGCGGGGGCACTCACCCCCGAATTCTGGTATTACAACAACATCATAGAAAGGATTCTTAAGTTCGGACTGCCTTTCCCCTCATGGCTCGACACCCCCCCCTGGGTATTGGAGCTTTACGACCTCTTCACGGGGGTCGACGAGGAATGCGAGAATCATTCCATGAACCGTTATGAATAACCAGGGGAAGAAGGAGGTATCACATTGGGCGACATAACTTTAAGGGTCCGGGCGAACATGGACCAGGCCAAGAAGGCGTTCGACGATCTGGCGAATTCAAGCGAGGCCACAAGGAAAAAAATGGAATCCTTCACGGCCTCCTTCAATCGGGAATCCATAGATAATTTTATCACCAGGACAAGGGAACTTGAGGCGGCACAGACGGCGGGCAGGGGAAGCACGGTCGCCATGGAAAACGCCAGCCGGTCATATCAACGTGAAATAGAGCGGCTTATACGGCAGGGCCTTGATCCCCAAAGCGATCACGTGCAGAGGCTTTCCCGTGAGCAGCAGAGACTGGAACAGAGCGTGAGGGATACAAAGGCGGCACAGGAGGCACAGAAAAACCTCATGAAAAACGCCGAGAGGGTATTCATCGCGTCCAAGGCGGCACTTGCGGGCCTTGCCGTCGCCTCACTGGCGGCCACGAAACGGACGGCCAGCCTGGGTATCGAGGCACGCAACAACGGCAAGATAATGGGAATCACCGCCGAGGCTTACCAGGAACTTTCGCACGCCGCGAACATGTCAGGCGTGTCAAGCCAGACATTGAAGTATTCGTTCAACAGATTAAACGGCGAACTGATAAACCTTAGAAACGGAAACGGCAAACTCTACGAGAATCTGAAATCGACGAACCGGGAACTTCTAAACGGCATGAGGAACGCAAGAAGCTCCGAGGAGGCGTTCGAAATCATGGTGGGGGCCATATATGATACCGAGTGTCAGCTCGAAAGAACGGAAATGGCGATGCAGGCGTTCGGGCGAAGGGCCGGGCCGGAAATGCTGCTTTTGACATCGCAGGGTGCCGAGGGTATAAGGGATCTAAGGGAAGAGGCAAGGAAATTCGGGATTATAAGCAACGACGCCGCCGAGACCGCCGTGGAATTCGGCGACGCACAGGCCCGCCTGCACGCCAGCCTTCAGGGGGTGGCGACGGAACTCACGTCGAGGCTGATGCCGGGAATGACCGGGGTCATGAACAACATGGCGGGTTTCATATCATCCTTCGAAAACTGGGACAGCGTATTGAAGGTCGCCAAGTATTCCTTGATAGGGCTGACTGCCGGCATGACGGCATTCATGGTTGTGACCAAGGGGTACAAGATGGTCCAGAAAATGACCATGGCGATAAAGGCCATGAACGCCGCCATAAAGGCGAACCCCATAGGTTTCCTGGCGACCGTGATAACGGCCATTCTGATTCCGGCCATAATATTCCTTATAAGGAACTTCGACGAGGTGAGGCTCTCCGCCGAGCTTGTATTCGCCAACATACAGTTCGCGGTCAGAATGACGGGGGCCGCGATAAGGCAGGGTCTTGTAACGGCGGTGAGGACTGTACAGATCGCGTTCATAGAATTGGGAAGGACCGTCATAAACGCGGTGTTCGGTCGTATAGTATCTGCCCTTAACGGGATAGGGAACATAGTATCGGTCGTGTTCCCGAATATGGGCCAGGCCATAAAGAACGCCGCCAGCACCATGGAATCCCTAAGCGACGGTTTCAATACGATGGCGGACAACGCCAGGGCTGGTGCCGACGAAGCGATAGCCAGTGCGGCGAAGGTCGCCTACGAGGCCAGGAAGAACCACAGGGAAAGGCTGGACTATGTAAGGGCGGATGTCGAGGCCAGAAGGGCGGCCCTTAGAGCCATAGAGGAACAGAACGAACGGCTCATACAGAACGAGACCAACGCTAACAACAGGATACTCGCGGCAAGGGAGGAACTGGCTGCGGCTACGGTGGAGGTGGATATACGCACCTTGAGGCAACGGCTGAATCTCATATGCAAAACGGAAAACCAGATCCGCAACACGAACATCAACGGGATAAAGGCGTTCCTGGTGGAAAGGGCCAAACTTGAATCTGCGGACAGGGACGAGCGAATCGCCGAGATAAGGCGTATGGGGGATTACCTCCTTGAATCCGAACACCTTGTGGCGAAGGAAAGGCTCGCCATAAATGAGGCCGTCGAGGGTGCGATACGTGCCTTGCAGAACGATACCTCCAGGAACGCCGTGACGGCTTCCCAAAACATGATGAAGGCTTATTCGACATTTTTCGGGGGTTTCAGTCAGATGCTTAAAGCGGCCGGCAGGGACAACGTGGAATTCGCACGGGCGGGAAGGGCCGTCGCCATAGTCCAGGCGGGTATAAACACGGCTTTGGCGATAACGAAAACCATGTCACAGTTCGGGGCGACCCCCGTGGGCATAGCGAAGGCCATAGGCATAGGGATGAAGGGTATCGCACAGAAGGCGAAAATAGTGTCTTCCATGATTCCAAGTGCAGAGACGGGTGGGAGGTTCCAGGCTCCCCAAAGCACCGGGGTTGATAACACTATCATGAGGGTGAATCCGGGGGAAACCATAGACGTGACACCCAGGGGAATGACCGGGGTGGGGGAAACCTTCAACTTCCAGCTTGTGGTTGACGGCCATGTGTTCGCCGAGGTCATGAACAAGAGGGCGAGGGCGGGCGAGCTATATACCCTTCAGCTCGCGACTAACTATCAGAGGGTATGATTAATGGTATTGCTTGCGAATGATATCATACAATTTTCTGATGCCACGCCGAGGCTGAAATCGGCGGCACTCTCCAACAGGTCGGCAATCGCCGGGACGCTGACACTGAATCTCGATAGGGAGAGATTCGTCGACTGTATCGGGATAGGGAACACCGACGCGACCTATTTCACCGTGAACGGGGAGAGGATAGACTTCGACATAAACGGCCTTTATCTCTTGAAAACGCCTTTGAACACAGGCGGTCTTGTCATAGAGACCGACGGCACATATCTGGGCAGGATAGGGGCCGGGAGGGGTCTTGTTATAGGGACACAGGTCAGGAAGGAGCCCGGATTCTTCACCACGGAGGAACCAAGGAAGACGTTGGGCGGGCAGATAATAGACGGCCTGGGGGGATACGATTACAACGTGGTATCCCTGGATTCAAGATACCAAATAGACATGTCGATGCTGCTTGAATTCAAGGAGGGCAGAAGGACCATCGCCAAGGGATACCCGTTCTTCATAAACCTTGAGAAAGAGGCGTACAAACTGACCTTCGACAAAATGTACGCCATGGATCGGAACCAAAGAACCATGAGCTTCGAGTCGGGTATCATTAATCCCAGGTTCTCCAGACGCTGGGAATTCGAGGAATGTTTCTGACATGGGTGTTAATTTCCTTGCCGAGCTCTCGGAACGTTTCGACACCACAATCCTGCCCAAACCCTCCACGATAGGCAAGGATACCAATGCCGCCATATATGAGATCGATATAGACGTTCCCATACAATCATACTGGCAGGAATATTTCGGGGGACACGACGATTCATTCGTCGGCACGCAGATACAGCTTTACTACGGGCAGTTCCTAAGACAGCAGAATTCGCTGGGGGATTTGTTACAGACACTTTACACAATGTTCATAACATATCTGAACGGCAGGCGAAAGGCATTGATGCACCTCCCCTTTCATCCATGGCTGTACCCGGAATATACCACCTCCGTGGAACACGTTATTCCTTTCCTGTCGAAAGCGTTGGATCCCTCAAACCCCTCAAACAATATAGTAAGGGGTGAAATCGCAGAGACAAGGCTTGAGGTGCCCAACTTCTGGGTGAGGGTGTCCAACGATATATCCGGAATTTCCCTTAACCAGGGATTCTCCGTAACGCTGTGGAACGAAGACGGGCTGCTTGACGACGACGATTTGCTTAATATCTTTAACACCCCATTACATCTGAAAAAAACCTCCGTTGAAAACCCCTCCTACGAAGACTTTAAAATGATTCGCGACGGCCTTGTGGAAAGCACCAATACGACCTTCAGCACCATGGAAATATCCGTGGCTGACAAATTCAGGTCTCTACAGGGCCCCGTGTGCGAAGCCATAAGGCAGGGGGATTTCACTTTCGATATGCACGCCAACGCCTTGTCGAGACCGATCCCCCTTGTTTTCGGCACGGTCAGAATGGGCCTAGTCAGGCTTGACGACACCAGGTACATGACGGCGGGGAACGCCGGGAACGTGTCGGGGGTGTTCGACAGGGACGGCTACATGATAACGGGTTTTTCCTTCGACGGTAATACAGGGATACTGACGATACCGGATGCCGATATCGAGGCAAGGGAGGCCATAGTCACGGGGAGGGATGACAACAGGATCGGCAATATCATAAAATGGCTTTTCGAGAACAGGGCCAACATATTCTTCAACGATACCAATTTCAACGTTGAAGAATTCGACGCATACGCGGAATCCTCCTTCAGGGTGAACATGATCATGGACGGGGGGAACGTCAGGAACGCGATCGGCGATGTCCTGCGGAACGACGCGGCATTCCTTGTCCAGCAGACCGACGGCAGATTCTCCTTGAGGTCGTATACCAACAGGAACGATTATCCCTTGCACGTTATCGAATCAAATATGTTGACCAAGAGACCGGAAAAGGACTTTTCGAACGCACAGCGAAACTATTTTTCAAGCTGTATCGTTAATTACGTGGATAATACCGGGGAGGTATTGAGCGAGCTGTATGACGAAAGAAGGCAACAGGCCGAAAGGGCCTACAGGCGAAGGGTCGAAAGGACCTTCGACACCGGATTGACCAACAAAAATGACGCAAGGACCCTGGCGGGTGTTTTGAGCGATAGGTACACCTCCATGAGGCAATCAGTAAGGCTTGCCGTGGGTGTCGATACTTCCGGGTTCCAGTTGTGCGATAGGGTTATGGTTGACTTGACGAACGTCAACGGCAGGGGATTCAGCGGTTCCGGGGAATTCATAATCACGGGGATAAACCACGCACAGGATCATCTGGAACTGGAGGAAATATGACGAATGATATTTTCACACTAATTGGCAAGGAGAAAGAATAATGTTGCAGCTTTTAAGGAATCCGGACTACAGGCCGGCGGGGGTTGTCGATGGCTATATGAGGCAGAACACCCACATTTACGCGGGCAGGGTCGGGCTGGATACCACGAGTCCCATGGACAACGGCACCACCATAACGATTCCCTTTGGGGGTGTGGTTGAGGTAAATGGACACATCTACACGGTGTCAAACCCTTTCGAAAGGACGAAGCCGAATCCGAACACCGCCTACTGGATAGTGGTGATACCGTCCGCCGACGGCACGACGGCAGAATTCGACCTGGTGACAAGGCCGGGTGTATGGAGCCCGGATAAGAACGGGTGCTATTTCACAAGCGGTGACTTTGACAATCGCAGGACCCTTGATTGGGTTTCCAGGGGGACCCTTGCCAATATCCCCACGGGGGCTGCGGGCCGGGTCTACCATGAGAATACGAAAAGAACCGAAAGTATATCCCTGCGAAGGGGCTGGTATTACGTGTCCCTTCAGAGCGGGGCCGGGGCAGGGAATGGGGGGAACTCTACCCAGGGGACGGGCGGAGCTATAGGCACGGGCGGGGTTGCCAACGCAAGAAATACCGCCGAGATGGTGTTTTTCGCCGACAAGCCTTTGCATAACATCAGGATAGGGGCGGACGGTCAGAACGGTGCCCAGGGGCCTACCTCGGGTACAACAAGAGCGGGAGGGGGAGGTTCCGGAGCGGGCGAGGAATCCGTTTTCGAGAATATTTCCACGGGGTTTGTTCCTCCAGGTCAAGGTGGGAATGTAAACGGTAATAATAGTGTATCAGGTGGCCTTGGAGGGAATCCCGGCAGTAATGGCGATATGGTATTTTTTGGGAACGATTTAGAAAGTTCGATGTTCCTTGCAGTGAATGGAGGAAGATCAGGCGATTTTTTCGGCGGCGGCGGCGGCTCGGTCATATCAAGTGGGGGGGGTATTTTAAGGGGGGGAAACGGGGGCCAGGGGGGTCAATCCAGGCCCGCCGGGACACCAGGCGGCACCTGCTCTATTTGGGCTTTGGGGAACTAGGTTCGGATGGGCGATCGATCTGGGGGGGGGGTAGGCACTTTATGGCACTCGGTATGAGGGGTCGTATTCCAAGGGGTTGAAATAACCCTTGATACAGTTCAAATTTCTTATGCATATCTGCACATGTGTCTTTTCCCTAAAACCGGAACCTGGGTAAGCTTCCTTGCCTTCGATGAAAATACCTCTAACGGAATCGAATTCACATTCAGGGTTTTTCTTAGAATTAAAATCGTGTATTTGTTGGATAACGGCACAATCCAGAAATCTCATTAATGAATCATTACCCCCTTTGTTTTTTGGGATTTCCTTCGATTCGCTTTTGGCTCTTGCTTTAACTGCTTTAAAACCAAAATCAAGGAAAGGAACATAGGCATTGTCTGTCAAATTCATGCAATGACCTAAGTCTATTATGGCACCTATTACGCTTGGCTTGTCATAATCGCCGCGTTTTGCCCTTTCATCCGCCCATTGATAGGCCCTTTCCAGATTATTCTCCCAGAAATAGACACCGTGGCCCAGCCAGTCCCATTCATTCGTGCTTTTATTCAGGTGCTTGTTTTTGTGAAGAACATTTACTTTAGTGGATTCATCGCACCCATGAAAACCAAACACCAGATTGGGAAGTTTCGAATACATTTCAGGTAGTACGGGGTGCATTTACTGCCACCTGTGCCGTTCATGAAGTTTGCCGTTTTCATCCAATACCCCGGTTCGAATCAATGCCTCCCTGGATTCTTCAGGGGTTTCGTATTTTTCTACCCATTCCACATACATTCTGAAATCCTCTATATGGTCCCTAAGGGTGTAGCATATTTTCTGTGTTCGTCCTGGTGCTTCCGGTCTTTCCATGCCTGATTGTACCGTTTCTTTAGGGGAAACGATGGCCTTTTCACCGTTCATAATTTACTCCTGTACCCAATAAGTCGGGACGGGTCGAAAACCCTTGATCTTGCCGTGGACAAGCGATATCCCCACGATTATCGCTTCCATACTGCCAACATAGCATAATCAATCTTTCGGATCAACCATCCCCCGGAAAAAAAATAAAAAAAATCGCCCAAAACACTTGACACATATGGGTATCTGCACTAGAATCTAACGCAGATCTTTGATATGACCTTTTGTGACTTTCACAGAAAAAGGGCCTAATGGATCATATAAGTCTATGTATATCAATGGTTTAAATATGGATATACAACAAAGACTGGGTTCAATTCCCAGTCTTGGCTAAAGCCTAAATGCTTACGTAGTAAGGAATTACGGGCGGGTTGACCGGACAGCTGGAAACCTTAATCACCAGGTATTTAAAAAGTGGCACATGGAATGGAATATAGACCCGTGGACTATACCCCAGTTGGTATACAAAGTTAAGCAGCTTTCTTTGTATAATAATCATTAGGCGAAAGATAGTCAAGCGCCGAATGAATCCGCTCGCGGTTATAATAACCTTCGACATAAAAAAATACAGCCTGCCTTACGTCATTGGGAGCCTATCTTATTTTCTGTGTAAATGCCTAGGTGCCATCAGAATGGCACCCGTTCCTTTCCAAACTCAATGGTGAACTGGTTTAACGCCTGTCTCCATTCCCTAACCGGCATCGTCCATTTTTTCGACGCGTTGCGAATCGCAAGATACAGTATCTTTAGTATAGCGTCATCCGTACAAAATGTCTAGCGGTTTTTTGTCACTTTCCTTAGCTGGTAATTAAGCGACTCCACCGCGTCCGTCGTGTATATCGCGCGGCGAATCTCGGGCGGGTATTTGAAGAACTCGCTGAGATCATCCCAGTGACGCTGCCAGGACTGGGAAATCATCGGGTATTTCGCGTCCCACTTTTCGCCGAATTTCATGAGCGCCTCCAAGCCAGCCTCCTCGGTGGCAGCGGAGTAGATCGTCTTCAGGTCCGCGCAGACCTTTTTAAGATCCTTGTGGGAAACGAACTTGGTCGAGTTGCGCACCATGGCACAATTGTACCCTTGTCTGCGGGTACACCGCCCGTACCGCGTCAGGAAATCCGGAAAGCCCGTCCATGCGGGCTATCAGGATGTCCTGCACGCCTCGGTTCTTAAGTTCCGTCAGCACGCCCATCCAGAACTTCGCGCCCTCGGTTTCCACGATCCAAAGCCCGAGAACCTCTTTTTTCCCCTCGAAATTCACCCCGAGGGCCACGTAGACGCTTTTCATACAGCTTTTCCCGTCAACGCGACCCCTGACCCGCAGCGCGTCCAAGTACACTATCGCGTAGGATTTGTCCAGCGGACGGCCCACGCACATCGTCAAGGACGGCGTTCGTTACACGGCTTATCAAATCGGGCGACACCTCCACGTCGTAAATCTCCTCAAGATGTCCGCGTATCTCCCTGTCGGTCATTCCGCGTCCATACATCGAAATAATCTGATCGTTGAACAGCGGGACGCGCTTTTCATGCTTAGGCACTATTATCGGCTCGAACGTCCCGGCACGGTCGCGGGGGACCGAGATCGTCGCGCTTTGGTTTTCAAGGAGCACCGTTTTTTCACTGTACCCGTTCCGACTTGGTTGTCCCCG
>Ga0209755_10001825_pt1 | contig 31400 bp, 20 predicted proteins | sample TergutCo191P1_FD_187301 | JGI IMG/M metagenome (GOLD analysis project Ga0209755, IMG submission 187301) | Cornitermes sp. P1 segment gut microbial communities from Petit-Saut dam, French Guiana - Co191P1 (SPAdes) (version 2) | ecosystem: Host-associated > Arthropoda: Insects > Digestive system... | reverse complement strand
GGTCTCTCTTTATTCAACCGTCATTATAAAATGTACTTGTTTAAAACCTAATCAAATTATAGCTTCAGCCTGCATCCGGATACCACACCACCCCAGCCGTTGGGGAACCTGTGGAGTTGTTGACTGAGTATTTTCGGAGTGCTCAGGAAAGCGAGCATCTCTCTCGGTAGGAGCTCTGTTGGGGCAGCTCCTTCCTGGGGTTTCGGTAGGATATGGGGACGAGGGCTCAGGGGATGGACATCACCCCATGGGGGGGGGGAGGTACATTAACCGGGAATTCTTGAGAGATTGTTGTAAGAGGCCTCTGGAGACGGGGCATCTCTCTTTTTTGGAGATATGTTAGGGGAACCTGGAGGAGGGGCTCCTTTGCTAGGGGCCCTGAAAGTTATGTAAGGAAGGTTCTGTGGATGGGCATTCCTCTTTATGGGGGCTCAGTTGGGCCACCTGGAGTGCGCTCATCTACCGGGAACTTTGTGATATGGTTGAAAGGGGTTCTGTAGGTGGAGTGTCTCTCTCTTTTTGGGAGCTCTGTGAAGGGAACCTTGAGGGAGGGCTCCCTTGCTGGGGACCCTGATGGATAGGTAGAAAAGGCTCTGGAGATGGGAATCTTTTTCCATAGGGGCCCTGCTGGGGAAACTGGAAGGGGGCTCATCTACCAGGGACTTTGAGAGATGGATGAAGGGGGCTCTAGGAATGGAGCATTTCTCTCTGAGAAGGCTTAATGTGGAGGGCCTCTGGGGAGGGCTCCTTTACTGGGGACCCTGGAAGATATGTTAAGAAGGGCTCTGGATATGGGCACCTATCTCCATAGGGGCCCCGCTGGGGAACCTGGAGGGGATTCGCTTGGTTCGACTTTTGAGAGAAAAGGATAGTATATTTGGGCTCCTTTCTTGGACCCAGAGGACATTAAGATTTTAAGTCTGGGGGCCATTTGGAGCTTTGGTAAAGGGACAGGGCTCTCCTGAACTTGTATCATGTTATGGAGAACAAGGGGTCCGTCTACAAGGCCTAGGTGCATCAGAACCATAAGGGCTCAAACCCAATGTAAATTAATCGATCAATCAAACCTGGGTCAGTTACGTTTACTTCTAATGCTTGCCAAGATCCATCTTAATGTTATTCTCCTCCTCAAGTTTTCAAGTGACCTTGCTCCAAAAGGTTCCCCCCTCCACAATGCTTGTGTTTCTTGTCTCCCCCATTGTATATGAATAACTGTCCTGCCAAATGTAGCCACATGCAAGTGGATTTCATTGTCCTAACCACATTAAGTAACATAGTTCAAAGTGCTATGTTGCCATATTCTGGAGGAACCCACAGCTTTCTTCCTGATAGCAGTGGAAGCTGATGTGTTCAAACAGAAACCTGTAATATGTTATAGAAACAGTGTTCTTTGAGTAATGAACAATGATGCATTTATTTTACAGCATTTAAAACGCTAATTATTTTGGGAATTATTCTCAACTTTCAAGTTTTATCTCATTGCTATGGTGAAGTTCAAGACAAAAATTAAATAAATTTGCAAGCAATTTAAATGACATAACAACTCAATTACACCGCAAAGAGCAATTTAATGTGAAAGAAGGCAAGTTTGAGGAATTTCAATTCCCATAAAATAAGAGTTAAATTCACACCTTCAAAATAGTTTTTTCCAACATCAGTTTTGATTTCAGCTTTTGGCATCCTGTTTTCTGCAGTACCAAAATGCACATTTTTCTAAAAATGATTGCGGCTGAAAACTGTGACACAAAGCACATTTGTGACATGGTTGAAATTATGTGCAGCTCATTCATTACATGGTTGGCAACATACCAATTCCAAGGGGCACCTGAACTTACAACAGTTTCTCTTCATCTTGTAAACCCACGCAGTATATAAGTGGGTGTTATTGGTGAGGTTCTGTGAATATGATCTAAAATAAATATTCAAGGACCATATATACAAATATTCATGTTAGGGAGAATAATGAAAATAATTCAAGAAGAAAAATAAATATAAAACCATGATGTTGGTAAATAACACAATGTTAGTGAATAATTTGTAACAGACTGTAGAAAGCGGAAAAGTTGATGCTACAAAGCAACAATGGTCAAAAGCTTTTTGTGCCAAGAGAGTGAAACTGATAATAAAAGAGAAGTGAGAAAAGTCAGTTCAGCTGTTGATTGTAAATCAAAATATGCCAGTTCTAGGCTTCATGATTGGCACAAGAACATTGAATCTAAGGATACAAGGCAAGCTGGGGAGGGATAGTTGGATAGATAGATGGATATATTTTCCCAACAAATAATTTATGTATCAGAAACAAATGTCTCCCAGCAAAATTATGAGGCTGTAGTAGAAATGAATGGAGAACACCACACTCAGATTTGAAGACATGTGTTATGTACACTTATACTAGACATGAACACTTTTACATTTCAATAACCTAACAAAGGCAGTGCCATGACTCAGGTGGTGAGTCAGCAGCCTCTCATCCCAGATGCCACAGTTCAATCCAGGGCCAGTCAGCTTTTCCTTGTCAGCGTAATTCCACCAGTACTCCATACACCTACCACAGATGTTTTATCCCCTTAACAATTGCTCACAGGGTTAAATAACATGCTTAAGAAATTAATATCAGAATTGTCTACCTTCTGTTTCTTAAAAAAGATTGGATGCACAGCTTATTCAGTGAAATAAGGTATTGGAGAAAATGAAGAATTTTGAACAAAAAATAAGGATGTAAAGATTCTGATCTGAGGGTTAGCATGTATGTCATTGGTTCATTCTGTCCTCAGCTCCGTAATGATGTCACATACCTGGAAGAAGGCTAATGGATCTACAATACCATCTATAAGCTCCTCCAACTTTAGAACTTCGGATTGCCAGTGGTCAGACAACATCTTAAGGTGATTTCTATGTGCCGACTTGTCACGATCAGGGTAGCAAGCTGTCAGGGCTGGCACTAGTTCAGGTTCAAGAGACTCCAGACTTGCAAGACAGCTACGGATCCCTAAAATTCCTAAAAAACAAATGTATATATATATATATATATATATGAATCAGTCCATCTTCAGCAACCACACACTGAATCACTTCCCACTGTGTCAACAGCATGTGGTGCTGTACTACCTTCTACTGGATCAAAACATGAGTATGCTAAACTAGTGTATTACAATGGGACTGCCATTTACATGTGACATTGCTTTGTGACTTCCCTTTGTATATGCTGTGTAGATGGTAAAATAATACAACACTGATACAAGCATAGAAAAAGATAATACATATGAATAATCATCAAGTTACATCTCACAGTATACAGATACTGAAGGCATACATACGCCCTTCATCTGCCGAGCAAGCCATAGCAAACATTCCAATTTGCATCATGCGATCCACATGTAGATCCAACACAGAGACCAGTTGTTCCAGATCCTTAGCAAGATGAACATTGCAACTTGCCTTCACCAGATTCTTCAGTGGACTGTATGGTTCACTAAACACCTGACAAAAACACAGAACCAGATCTGAAGTTGTCATAACAGTATGGCTAAAAATTCAAGCCTTTTGGGATGAGGTGCTGTGTTGCTGGCTGAGTGTATCCTGACATTTTGGAAAATTGTAGTTGCCCTCATCTTCACAGACAAGCAGTCCATTGTTTCCTAATCCACTCTATTTTTCTTGTACTGCTTGTCCCTGAAGATTAAGGCAACTATAAACTTTCAAAATATCAGAAGCTACTTGCTCAACAACACACCATCACATCCCAGAGTACTAGAATATTCAATACCACCATCAGCAATCATGGAATAAAGACCAACAAATATTGTGGAACTGCCACATCTAATTTCTAAATTTGAAACATTGTATTATTTAACCAATTTTAATAGCATGGTATTTTGTTGGATAATATTTGTGGGAGAAAAACAAAATGCAGAAAAATGCAAAGATCAGAAGGGCAGATACAGAGGCAGCAGAATCATGCATTAGATTTTCAAAAAAAATTATACAAGAAGTTGGTTATATGGCACAGAAAATGTATAATGGAAATGAAACTGGATTATCTGAAATTAAGTGCCTGCAGAACCTATAACTCCAAAGAAGAAAACACTGTGCCAGGATTTAAAGTAGTAAGAGATAGGCTAATATTTTTGCTTGGGGTTAATGCATCCAGAGGACACAAGTTGAAACTATATGCTGTTTATAATTCAGAAAATCCTTGTGCATTAAGAAACTAAACCAAACTATCCTTTCAGTTTATGAATGATCAAATCACAAGACCTGGATCACATCAACCCTTTTTATTGAACATAAAATGTGTGTTTTGCTTTTTTCTACAACTTTTTCTGAGACATTTCTCATTCTAGGAAGAAATCAGTGAAATACTGTGATAAATGTACATTGGTATTCATGTGAAGTACCCTTTACTCTTGTCAGGTTACAGTGAAATGTGAATTTTCTTTACAGATTTTCAAGAAAACCTCAAACCTCAAATTTTAATGAAAATCTTTCCAGTGGAAGCCGAGTCGTCCCATGCAGACAGACATCATGACGCTAACAGTCGCTTTTTGCAAATTTGTGAACGGGCCTCAAAACAGGATGGTAAGGTGTACGACAGACCATTGGACATGTTCACTAGTTATTCCACATGATAATGAACCAGCACATAGTAAAGCTTGAATCATGGATCATGCAACACTTCAACTTGTTATGTTTTAGAATAATGACCTGAATCCCATTAGGGTATAGAATGAGGATCTGTTCTACATTTTTACTGCTTACTTCATATAATAATGGCCCAATTGAAGTTTAAGCATGGAATGAGAAACTACTCGACACTTTAACGAGGTATTTCTTAAATTCAACCCCAGTTCAAGCATGGAATAAAAAACCATCCAGCACTTTAACAAACTATGTCATAGAACAACATTCTGATCTCAGCTGATCTATAGAATAACCATGACACCAGTTGCAGCTTAAGATGAGATACCAAGTCTACACTGTAACTAGTTGAACCGTGAATAACTACTTATTTGATACAGTAATGGGTCATCCTGAATTAAGATACTGAATTACATGACACCAGTTACAACATACATACAATGAGGAATAATTCTTCACTTTTACTAGTTATTCTATGCAATAACCAGTTACAGGCCCACCTGAGTTAAAGTACAGAATAACATAAAACTAGTCACACCTTACAATTAGGACAAATTCCACACTTTAACAAGTTCTTCCATATCATAACTAGTTCTTTCATACAATAATGCTTTTCCCACACTTAAATCACAGAATGAGCTGCTATTCTAAACCTGAAGTACTTACTTCATGCATTACCTACCTGACCACATTTATAACTTAATATTCAATAATGCAAAATAACCAAAGGTGATCTAACATATCCTAGCAGCCCAGAGAAATGTAGGAGGCCACATAAGCTGATACATGTGAAATTCTTCATTATAAAATGGGTAGCTGACCAGAATATGTAAGCACAATGACAAGAATTTCCATACAGTATACACAAAATGCTGCCAGTTCTTTTTTCAGCATATGTCTTGACTAATCCACAGTGATGTAATTGCAATCCCACCCTTCTGCCAGAGCTTAAGGACTGCCACACTTGTATGGCTGGGTTCAACACTCACAATTTGTTGTGTGGCATACACGTCGAAAACAGGAAGGTTAAAGGAGAAAATATGATTGCCTGGAGTTCATTCAGACTTTTAGCCTGTATACCAAGCCACTTTCTTGGACACTGCATCAATAGCCCAATTGGGCCATCTGTTTCAAGGTGCGGCACATGGCACACAGACTTGATGGCGACCAGATGGTCTGCAGCACAACCACTAAAATTATGCAAGGCACATAAACAATCCACTCACACATATACAACAACATTCTCCAAGTTGCCACTGAACAAAGATAAGAATGGCATAAAGCGTGGTATACGAACAATATCTACTCTATGAAACAGGGAGGAGAAAACCTCATTTTCATATATGTATGCACTATCAAATGAACTGTAGATAAACAACCTGTCAGAGTAAACAGTGATATAGTCTGAAACAGTCAGTAGATAATAAGAATCATTAGTGTGTTAATTAAAGTCTCGACCACCACACAACCAGATGACAGTATTTGAAGCAGAAAAAGAATGAAACCTACCTCAAGTACTAATCTAAGTAATGTGCTGTTGATCTGTTGCTCTAGAGACTCCAAGGCATCAGCAAGAGAATAGCAATACAACTGACACTGTGGGATGTTAAATGTGCTCAAACTTGATTCTTTCTTGATATTTTCCAGAACATGTAACACCTGAAAAAGTATTATCATTATTACTATTACTAATTTATTTCACAAATACAAACCATCCAGAATATGGGTGTCCAATCTTTTTATGGCAAAGGGCCACAACAGTTACTGTAGGCTGGTTTGCAGGCTACAAGTATACCTAAAGGCTTAAATTATTGTGTAATTTTATAGTATATACAAGATTTATAAATGTGGCAGTGACTGTGGCACAGAAATAACAGTGTTATATCTGTTTCACCTGTAGTCATATTTACTCAGTGTTTTCTATCAGATAAATGGATAATTTTTACATCAATAGCACTTAACTTACATTTGTTGGCACCCCTGATAAAGATTACATGGTAATTAAAAGTGCCACAAGCCACAGGTTGCTAAATGCATTAATTTAAAAAAAATACATAGTAGATACTTTCTGATTCATGCATGTATTAAGAATGGTGGACTCCAGATTCAGCAGTTATGATCGCTTTAACACCTCTGTAAAATAATAACATTTGTTTGCCAAGACACACTCCAGAACTGATCTTGCACTCCTGAGCCTAAGGAAATGTAAGCTTACTTAGCCCAAGTAAGTATTTTAGTTTATTTTACTTATTTATTTAGTATTTCAGAGATCCATCAGAGTGGATATAGAACTTGTCATTAGACAGCAGGCATAGCATAAAATGAGTCTTGACAATAAGATACATATGATAGTAATTTGTGATATAAATAATAAATCATGTTTATACAAGGAAATGTGATCAGTTCAGATTATACAGTTAATGAAATACATAACGTAACTAAACATAACTTAAAAAAGTTTAAGAGCACTTACATAATGCACATAGACAGAAACCTTAAATCAAAATACCATGTATTAAAATCTTGTCATACAGTTCTTCATTCACGCTTGACTAAGGTACTCTTTCAATTGTGTAAAATGTGCAAGTGTGTAAAAATTTTTTCAGAGGAATTTTAAATTTTTTTTTTGGTTACCAGCAACATTCTTAATCTCTAAGGGTAAATTATTAAAAATTTTTATCCCTGAATAATAAGCTGCTTTTTGGTAAATGGTTAAGTTTGCTTGAGGAAGGTATAAATTATTTGTTTAGTGTCTAAACCGTGATTTTCATTGTTTGTCAGGAAACTATTTTTGTTTTGAACCACAAACATTAATAAAGATAACATATATTGTGATGTCAAAGAAAAAATTAACAGTGCTACAATATAAGGGTGTCACCCAGTCATGTGTTCAGTCTCATACAGAACAAGTGGTCACTGCATGTGACAAATTTTTCTGTTTAACAAAGAATGTTATTTGAAATACTTTCACACAACAAAAGAAGTCGCACAAAGTTTTGTAAAATATCCCTGTGTCAAAGTGCCATATAAAAGAACAATATGCAGATGGTAGAAAAGTCCAAAGAACACATTCAGTGCTGGACAAAAGAAAACACAGAAATGTTACATTTTTAACTACATAGAATCTGACCAATATTGGCACTTGAATTGAAGCAAGCCTCAGAAAATTTTTGGACTTATTGGCTGTTAAAAGTAGGAATTCAAAATCCTCAACTCATAGAGCAAGACTTCTGGAACTACGCCCACATAAAATTAGTCATATAAAAACTCTTTTCTCTAGTGAGAGAAGCAAGAACCAGTACTGCAGGTGGTTTCAAGAATCAGCAGTCAGTGAATTACTTGATCCAGAACTCATGTTTTTTTTCAAATGAGGTATTATGTACAGTAAGTGGGAAGGTACACAGCCAGAACAACACACACTGATGTTCTAGATAATTACCATGCAGTTCGTGAAGTTCCTGTTTATAACCTGTCGGTTTAGTGTCTACCAAATCATAGGGCCTATAATTTTGAATGATATAATAAGTAAATCACAGTCACTTTCTAAAGCTCCAGATTTAAATCTATGCAATTATTTTTCATGGGGACACAGAAAAAAAGATTTTATGTGACTGATCCTCATTCTTTGCAAGAATTGAAAGACAATCTTTGAATAGCAATTGCCAGTATTTCAAGATAAAAGCTCTAACATTCATTGACAAATATTTTCAGAAAGCACAAATTCTGCTTAAGTCTGTAGGTTGGCACTTTGAACCATTTATTTGAAGGAAGGTACAATAAAATGCATCAGACTCTAAATTCTTGGCATATGCAGGTTTTGTGTATAGCAAAGTTCTTGCAACAGTTGCCATGCTGAGTATCAGTGGAATGCTCTGTACATTCCACAGTATAAGCAACTGACTGTTATCTTGTCTTTTTTGTAAAAATGTACAAAATTTCTTACTTTGTAACAGCTTGTAGTGATGTTGGAAGAATCATCGGCAATTGACACTTGAGCTATAGCCATAGCCTGACAAAGAAGTTCATCTGAAACATGTTTCACTTGTGGCATAATCTCATTAAACTCTTCTTTGACTTTTACAGATGTAAGTATTTCCAAAACCAGGTCCATCTGATGCACAAAATGACTATCATCACTTTCTTCCTTCTGTTCAGCACTAATCACACGCATCAGCTCAGACAAACAGCATTGCATTCGTGAGAACAAGTAGGATCCTGACTCCTGGAGAAGTAAGAAATTTATAGATGGCTGTAACCATACTTCAAGAATATGACAGAGCATCAATGGGTAATCAGATGGGCAATTTGAAATCACAATTATGTTCATATTAACTTTATAATAGTTAATAAAATAGATAATAGATGAAATATACAATAAAGTAGAGAATAAGATGTTATGATATAGAATAAACAATCTGTCATAATTTCATGATCAAATATACAGTCAATGCTACAGCAATTCAAAATTACAATTATGTACACAGCAAATAAAACATTATAATAGTTAATAAAATTAATAATATATATTATAGATTAATAAATTGAATATAAAAAATGTAAGATTCTTACATAACATCATCAATCCTCACTTTATGAACCTTAGTTAAAATATGCATCATTTGTGCAGAGGGATTTAACAAGCACAAATTTTTTTAAACCTACTTGAAAGTACTTATTGTTTGTAACTTGTTTTGCAGTATATATATATAGGTAATACATTAAATGTCTTTAAGCATGTACAATATTCACCCCTCCGACAACATTTAAGATTAGCTAATGTACAGCTGTACTCTTCTTCTTGTGTTTATTTCCTGAATTGAAAAATTTAAGGTACAATATTCCAAGTTATCTACAAATAAACTCACTAAAGACAGCATATATTTAGATGGCATGGTTAATATTTCTAATGTTCTGAATAAGGGTTTATGTGAAGTTCTAGATGTGGATCCTCTCATGATTCTTATAATTTTCTTTTGTAATTGAAATACTTTCCTACTCACTGGTGAATTTCCCCAGAATATGAAATCATATCCATTATGGAATGAAAATAAGCACCTTTTAAGTGTGGATATGTCACTGAGATATTGCATGGTTCTAATTACATAACAAGTTCTGCTAAATTTTGGCATTATTAAAACTATAGGTGTCTTCTATTCCATATTTTTATCTGAACCTAGTCCAAGAAACTTTGTATTTATCACAAATATGCACACGATATTATCAGACAGCCCCAGTGAGATAAGCAACACTCACAACCAATACATTTAGTGTTTGTAAGACAGACACCAAAAAGTAAAGGTAAATTTGTACCTGTGAGATTTGAGGTTATCACAGAGTTATTGCACAGGATCCCAGTCTTCCAGGATAAGACACTGTGTTACTGGGTGAGCAGTTCCTGACATTTTGAAGGATTGTGGGGCTTCATATTCAAAGGTAATGGTAACGGCACCATGATCCTTCCAAACATTTGGAAACCATTCACCCAGCAACACTGCATCATATCCCAGATGGCCTGAATCAAGTTGCCATTGTCCATGCCATTAAAGTGTACAGCGGGAGAAGAGATAAAGCTGTACTGATTCCTAACCTTGGCAAAAAATGGTGGGGAAGTGGTCAGCTTCACACTCTGGCCAATTTAAACTTAGGATAAACCCTCAGTTTGCATCAGAGATGCTGGATGAGTCCCAGAGACAGTTTGGACACTTAGGGGAAGAGAAATCTGCTATCCCTGCCAGGTATCAATCCCTGGGACTTTTTTCTACACTATTATTATTTGACTTCTAACCTTCAGTTTCCCAGTTTGTGTGTGTGTGTGTGTGTGTATGTGTGCATGTGTGTGTGTTCTTGTCTATAATAAACCAATATAAAATGACACTATAATTACATAATTTTTATTCTGAATTTAATGCATATCAACACAAATGCATGTTTCAGAATATTAATGCTTACTGTAGTATGATCTAATTCAATATGTATTCATATTTCTTCCAACCTCTATAGCACACTGTTGACACAGGACCAGCTCTTTAGTTATCACATTCTTAAGTAATGTAATAATATCAAAAGTGGTAGCTCTTCAAGTTGCATGCCTACTGTTGTTGCTCAGATTGTAGGTATCTTTTGGGTTGTATCAATTCATAATCATTAAATATTCTGAAGTTTCTGAGGAACTGACAATTTTGGACTTTGTCCATCATTGAAATTTTTAAAAAACATGACATTTTGGAAACCATCTCTAGTTCCGTCTTCAGGCAAAGAAGTACCTCACCTTGCAGACCCACTGGATCAAGCTATTCTCAGTCATGCACCATAGAAATACTGAACTTAAGATATGCACCTGAGGATTGATCAAGTCCATGGGCATTAACACAAAAATAGCTATAGAAAAAGCCCAGAACACTCCACAAATTTAAACCCATAAAAAAGGGCCATGAACTCAACCTGATCAGACCACAGGCATAACACACGTTAAAATTCTTAACACCACCAACATCATCTGTGGAGAACACTGCCTCCATCTTTGGGGTTACTGAACTGCTTAAAATGGATGCTGAAGTGATGTGATGCCAGCAAATGTGTCATTTATATGGGCTGGTTTGAGGGAACTGGCCTGTCACAGCTACAGAATGCAGGAAGAAAGGACAGGACTGTCCCAAGCCAACAGAAGTCAAGAATCTCAGAAATGACCATAAGAATAAAGTATATCACTGATTGCTATCCCTACCAGAAGTCACATTACTGTTACATCTCCAAATGGTCAAGGCAGTTTTGGAGATTCTCAACCTACACTGGTTTTAAACAATCCTATCTCCTTCTCACATTCTGTATCTGTGATTGGGCAAATTCTCTCAAACCGTCCTGTATAACAAACACATTTCATTCCACCATGGCACTTCAGCATCCACTTGAACCAGTCTGATTCCCTGAAGTTGAAGTTCCTTTGAAACATTGGTACATTTGATCACTATACAGTGCCAACACCCAAAATATAGTGTTATCAGTACATATAAATTTTTGTGCTGTTGAAGCACATATACTTATTTTTAAAAAATGTAAAGATGAAACAAGAAGAATGCCCTGAAACTTTAGCCTAGGGTAATAAAAAACTTACAATACACTTTTACTGATTTCATTAATTTGATAAGACATGTAAGACTGTGTTTACATGAATACAAGTGTGAGGTTTGATTGAACAATTCATAACATAGTTGAATTAAGATAGACCAACTTGATGTCACTTGTTTTATTATTTCACTATTTACTGCTCAACATGTTTCGAATGTTAGTACATCCATCTTCAGGAGCTTGCGACTTATTGTGGATTTATTCCATGTGTTGTATTGCTCTGGTTCGATGTGTGTTGGTGTTACAGTGTGGTTCGGCTGGGTGGTGTGGTATCCTTATGCAGGCTGAACTATCAAGATGATGCATGGTCCAATAAACTTAAAATTCATAACATGTTAATTTTTTACAGCGGAGTTGTTAGCCCTTTGTCCAACCCCAAGCTGGAGAACCATCCTTCTATAGCTGTCTGTGACTGCTTATTCAATATATTTTCAGCTTCATTCCATATCTGGAGGCAGTCACGTCCACTTGCAAAGCCATGACGTACCATTCATGGTTACAATGATTAAATAACTAGATAGGCGGGGGCATGTGGCATATATGGCAAGAGGAGAGGCTTAGACATGGTTTGCCTGACAACTCTGATGGAATGAGACAACTTGGAAGAGCTAGGCATGGATGGGAGAATAATATTAAAATGAATCAAGAAATAGAATAGGAATGTAGATTGAACTGATCTGGCTGAGGTTAGGGAGAAATGGCAGGCTCTTGTGAACATGGCAATGAACCTTCAAATTCCACAAAATGTGGAGAACATGTTTAGTAACTCAGGAATTATTTGCTTCTCAAGGACTCTGTTCCATGGGGTGAAGTGACATGAATAAATGTATGTAACTCAAACACATGTATGCAATAGTTGGGTCTGAGGATGGCAGTATTCTGCCAGAACATATAATCAATGTGAAAAGGTAAGAATGTGACTGTGTAACAGAACTGTGTGCCACTACTGATACAGAAAACATAACAGCGTGAAACAAGGATGAATGCATAAACATCACATCATTTCAGTGTGCACAGAATTACTGTAATGAACATTCACCACCTTTAAGACCTACTACCACACAAAATTTCAGAACACCACATTACACATTAACACTTTAAATGCCGAATTAAATCCCATTTGTCAATGCAGGCATTATTAGGAGCTCACCATATTCTCCATGTTAGCAAGATAAGGGTTAAGTGGAACTACAATTGCTCACATCATGGAAGGAATCAGGCACTGCTGTCTTCATATTAGTGCTGGTGATGGCAAAAAATTCAAAAGTATGAATGTTGGGTGAACCAGAGCAGCATAATATTCATACGCAGTGACATGAAAATTTGTTCAGATGTTGAAATATTATCATAGATAAGACACATGCACATGATAATACCATTAGTCCAACTTTCTTTATCATGAATTTATACAAAAATTGTACACAAAGCCTTCACTGTGCATGCCATACAGGCAAGTGAGGGAGTACAGTGCAACTTATTCTTAACCTTGGCTCTTGCAATATGTGAGTGGACAACTTTACATCCTGGGGAAACAACCCTGGTAACCATTCAATAAGAAGACTGGATATTTCAGAGAAGAGAAAAGTCTTTTACCACTATGAGAAATCAAATCCCAGAACATCCAGCATAGTGGCTATACCAAGTACAATATCCCTGCTCTTAACAGCCAAATAGCAGTCTTCTAAAAATGTGGATTTTTGGGCCCTGGTATCTACCAAACTCCTGTCCTAAGCAACCATACATTTTAATATAATTGTCATCCTCATAATAAATTTCAAAGTGAAAGAATTTTTGAAATCCGAGGTTTTATCTGCAGTGTGACAGCGACAAAGTTAAACAGGTAGTACCAACATATGATTGGAATGTGCTACCTCCATCTTCAGAATGTAATTCTACTCTGACGATGCAGGCAGCAGTCTCCCCAGAAATCTTGTTCCCTTACACTGTACTACTCAACACCAAACACCAGAAGACTGGGATTGTGTAAAGTAGAACATTACATTAAAAGCCTTACCTTGGAAGTGACTGCATCAGTCCATCCACCCATCTCATACATTTTGAACATTAGAGGAAGGCATTTTTGGATCTGGCTTCCACACAGCAAGATTAAATTCCTGTGTTTCTGGCTAACTAGATTGAAGGCGTAGGCATTCAGTGACTCCCTACAGTACAATATTTCTTCCACAAAATTCTGCAAAAATGTTTAATATCACTTTAAAGTAGGCAACAGTATTATCAATAAAGCCCAATGGCTTCCTCTGCACTTTCAACTGCACCACCATGAATGTAGGGTGGTCAGTATGCTACCACCTAAATCACATCCAGGTCTTTTATGTATGTTTCTAAGACTCAGACATTCATATTTAGAGGTCAATTTACACATGATTTCCTGAAAAGTAAAGTAAAAAGCAAAGAGACAAATCTGACCAACAGCAGATTACAAAAATTTCTCTATTTTTAAGCATGAAAAGGTAAGATAAAATTGTCCCTGTGTTTAATTAAGAATTATACCATGACAGCACATGGTACTAAAAGGAAATGAGTGGTCTGCTTTGCCCTGGGGAATCGGTTGCCACTACCCATTTGAACAGAAGGCTACAAGAGCTCTAGAGGTGGTCTGTATGTTTTGAAGAAGAGAAAAATCAATTGCCACAGTCAGGAATCAAACAACAATTCTTCGGTCACCCAGTCAGTAGCCCAGTTGCTTATTGACTAAGCTATCCTGGCTCCATAAAACTTACATCACAAGTACCCAGTATTTTGCCAGGAATTTCAAGTCAACAGGCTGGGAATTATGACCAAAATCTGTAAGCTCATAATACCGAATGTAAATCACATGCTTAGCATTCTTGCATGTGTATGCTGTCCTTTTTTCTCAATTTGGAAACCGATGTCCTGAGGGGTCCCAAAAGGCTATGACAGCTTTCTAAAATCCTTTGGCTTATTATTCTTGCAACCATTACATGTCATGGCCCCATAACCTACAGAGCTAAATAATGCAAAAATCATGCATGATCATATATTGTTCACTAGAATAAGGGACCTGCTGGTCCCAGGGCAAAAAAAAATAAACTTTTATTCAAAAAATTCTGGATCTGATCCCTGGTCATAGATACATGTAGATTTTTTTGCTCAAAGATTGAAACTTTAACCTCAACATATGACAAAATTGTGGGAATGTAAGAAGACCAACCCCCACCCTCACACACACACACACACACACAAACCACAGTTCATGTGTAATTTCATGTTCTGACTGTTCACTCTCATGATGACTCAGTCACTGAGGTTAACAGAATGAATGCTCCCAATTCAAAAACGCATTCTATGCCATCATGTTATCAGGCAGCGGTTCGAAATGCCAACACAGAACATATCCGGAAGCACTAGACAAACAGTGACACACACACTGGAGTGTCATGGTGGTTATGCATCTCTCATCTATGCTTCAAGCCACACGAAAGGAAAAATGCTGATGTCATAACATGCTTCCACACCAGTAGTTCAGTGTGCACAGACACCAGAAGATTCTCGTTGCACTGTAACTGTATCCTGCTGAGCAGGTTGGCTCAGCAATACATCTAAAAGTTGTCATGGTTTGCCTCAGTCATTCCAGGACAATACACACACTACAGCTTCTTAACCAATGAATTTCACTGCATATACTCATGCCTGAATCTCTCTTAAGCTGATGTGCCTTCTGCAATCATGGTACTGCTACAAGTATTGTCAGTTGAGGTCAACCCAAGATTTTTATTCACCACAAAGTAGCTAATGTTTATGAATTATACACCTACCTTGAATTCAGTTGTGATTTCCCCTTTGGCTCTCTGTATATTAGAGAGAGCTTGTTGACATTTTGATATGGATTCCTGAATCTTTCCGTGCATCATGCAATCTTCAAAATGCAGAATTTTGTACAACGACTCAAGAAGGTTCCTGCCAACCTCCTGTAACTGTGTGGGTGTAACAACAGTCCTGTTTTCCACCTTAGACAAACATAATAAAGCACATGTCACTGTGGAAAAACAGAATTAAAAAACTGTTCTCTTCTTTGCTCACATTAAAATTTTCATTATCTTAGCGCAGCTATTTCACAAGCTTTGACATATAGGTCCACCATAAATAACAAATTAAGTATAAAATTTTGCAGTTTCTAAACACCCCAAAGAACAAATTTTTCATTTTACAAAGAAATACTCTTTGGAGTCTGATAATAAGACTCTAAGACATGAACCCACAAACCCTGAATCTTACAGTTGCAGGCAAACTAAAGAAAATTCTTAACACGCAAATCATAAAAGGTAAAATTTCTAATTAAATTCAGTTGCATTTCCTTAGGTATTCTGTGACATGATTAATCCATCATGTGTGGTAATCAATCATTCTTCTCTATCACAAAGGAAATATCCACACATCAAACTAAGTTATCCTCTGCCTTCTAATTACTTGAATTAAGGTCACATCTGATATTAAATTGATAACATAACACAATGTGTATGAACTAACAATATAAAGAACATGCCTGTGACACACATGCAGCACATGTTCACAGTTAAAAATATCAGATTTCAAATCTTAATGAAAAAAAACTTAATTGTTTTTCTGGGGCGCAACCATGACATATGACATAAAATGCTTTACACATAACATAACAAATACAATAGATGCAACTAGTTGTACAAGCTATTATATCAGCCAGCTTTCTGGGAGTTGGTGTAGAATTACCCCTCATGGAATTCAGAGTTCTCAAAAAAAAGAAAAACCAGAATTTAAATCAATCAAACCACTTCCCAGATTTACAGATCCACAGGATCATCAACTTGCATCACAAAATGCCATTCTCCTGAATGGAGATCATAGTATGACACTCTCTTGTGATACACCTATACAAATAAACAACTGCTACACAGGGGACACAAAGCAGGTGACACGATGACTGACAATGACAGAAGCTGTGGATAGCTTATCTGCCTTCAAAACACATTGAATTTTGCATAATGAACTCTATGTTAGTAAAATGTCTTGATTTTCACACTACCTGTACAAGACCATATATGGTATTGAAGTCATCTAATGCTACTTTTAGTTGTATATTCAATTCTTCATATTCTGAACCTTCTAAGTCTGGCAGCTGTAACAAACTTGTACGTATCCCTTCCATGATACAACATATATGTTTTGCTTCCAATTCACTGTACACATTTCCAGCTGGTCTGAATGAATCCAGTTCCACAACCTACAAAAGGAAGAGAAATTTTAGGTGCTAAATTTCTAATGACAGGCAAATCAGAGACAATAAAAAAGGAATTATGTGGTCTAATATTAAAGTTCTGAGATTCCAGTTGACCTGCAGACTGCATACTGTAGTACTGATAGACAGTCCTATATAAACTGACCAAGCCTGTGCTAAGAGATTGCTTTCACCTACAAGAATTAATTCTAAGTTACACTGTTTTACCGAAATGACTCAATGTGTCCATCTACCTTCATGTTCTACATATGCCCTAGGGATCTTTATACACATAAAAAAAATTTGTCTTGATGTCAAGAACTGCATATAGCAGTAATTTTGATGTCCAATTGTAACCCTCAAATAGCCGCTTAAAGTAAAGAAGGCCTCATCACAATAATAAAAAAATTATCACAGTACAAGATTCCTCCAACAAAATGTGGAAATATTAGATGCATTAGAAATTTATCACATACAAAATTCCTGTATTAGAATCCAACTTTGTGGATTCAGACCAATCATGTATAAAACTGAATTATTAACAGTAACACTTGTGAAAAAGTAAACATGACAACTGCAAAACAACCTCACTGGTGATGGGATGTGTAAGCATGCATGCATCAATGGCCGTACATGCTAGAATATGAATTCTTAGCAATGACTTAGTGATTAACAGAAAACAAAAGCCAAAATACCCAATACATACGAAGAAAATTCCCAGGCAATAAGAATTCACAGCTTATTTGTACACAGTGAAACATGTGTAGTTTTGGTGTGAGATATAAGGTTCTCACAACAGTGTTGCTGAGGATTCTGGTTTTCTGAGATGCTATGCTGTGGACCAGTCAAAACAGCAAAACATTCCAGAAGGTTTGAATCTTCATGTCTCGCTGCACTGTGATACTAATTTTAAATACCTCAGATGTGACACCTCTTATCAACAACACTAACAGAATAATATGAAATGAAGCAAATATATACCAAATATGTGAATAGACATTATACAAATGACAACAAAGGACACACTTACTTACAGAAGGTAAGGCCATATTTAACTAGACTGTGAAGGTTATACAGCAGGTCTGATAAATGCAGAATGCTGTTCAAATGAAGTATGTAGGGTTACACTTTGGATACAGATAGATCACATCAAGAAAAGTGTAATGACACCAGTTAAATATAGGTACCGTACTGTAAAAGTTGAAAAACAAGACTACGGAAATATACATGGATAACCAACAAATTTCTCCTTAAATACATTTCGCAACAAAAAGCAACAAGCAGGAAACAGACCATTGAAAATGGACAACAGGCTCCACTCCTTTCAGTTAACAAGTCCATGCATTGCAAGACCTATTCATTAATATACTGGGAACATGACAGTTCGACTGGATCCTGGATCCCCAAACCTGACAGAATTCTTAAATTATGCAATAAGTCAACTTTGGATATATATGACTAATCTAAAATACTCATATTGATTTATCACCAAGTACATCAACATTATTTTTTTAATTTCTCATGACAAACTATGGATGATTCTTGCTGAAACACAAATAGGTCCACACCAAGGTATCAGGCATAATCCAATCCACTGTCAATTATCTAAAACAGCAACAAGGAACACAGACTGTTCGGGTAGTGACAACCTATTGCTTGACGATAGGACGACATCCACCTTCTAAACTTTTATGTACAGTGAACAACGACTGCCATTGCCACTCGATATTATGTCTTGGACAACCACAAATTTTTGTACTATCTGTCTCAGACTACCATGTTGAAGGGTATGTCATTGGTACACTATCGCAGATCACAATGCTAGCAAGTTTTGCACTCTTACAAATGCTGGTAAGTCTGTGTTACCCACAAGCCACAGCTGACACACCTTACAGTTTACATTCAACATGAGGACTCATGATGGTGGCATAAAAATACAGTAAAAACATGATAAGCCTAACACCAATAACAGCTATGGTGTGAGATCACAGGCAACACTCACGATTACTGGTAATTGAACAGTTGTTCTTTTCAGGCACTGTTTCTTTCATATACCTCAGACAAAATATAACATCCAGTATTGCCACTGCACTAAGACACACTGTTCCAGAACTTCCTACATTTTCTGGAAATATTAATAAAATATTCAATTACTTCTCATCCAGGTGCAAAAGTGTGATGAACTGGAGTAACAATTTTCAGTATGTATAAAAAGAACATGGTACTTTATAATATACAAGCAACTTTAAACATGGTAAACTGTTTCTCTAAACATGACAAACTGATATATTGCTTGCTAGTTATAAACATGTATGTCATTAACCTAAAAGTGAATAATCCCACGGATAATTTCTCCTAGGTGAAGATAATTCCACTAACTGTGGCCACTTTCTGGTGGGAGGACAAAGTATCGGACAGTGTACATTTATTTTGTGTAACACTTGATGTGTGTATTACATGAATGTTATTGAAGTTTACTTCAGTTACAGGGACTAAGTAGCATGACTTGCAATGGATACAAATTTTATAAACACAATGGGATGACACATATATTAACATTATTGAAGTTGACTGTTGAAAGCTGAAAGCACACTTATTCATTACATGTTGTTATGTCTGAAACTAGAAATAAATTTTACTATCAAATTATTCCTAAGTGAGAAAATTTTGGGTAAAAATACAATAAGAGACCTCAAGTTCTTACACAAAAATTGCACTATTACAAAAGTTAACCAATGTCCATCTTCAACATAAAATGTGCCGACTCTCTTAAGATGCAATATCCCACTGCGTTTTAAACGAAACAAGATGAATGACCGTCAATTACAGCTATTTTACTGGCCAATACCTTTTACGGCGTAAAATTTATGTTATGTAATTTGGAATAATAAGGCATATTCCCTTACAAGAAAATTATAAAGTTACAGCACTGTTAACTTTTATATGCTTATTTATACAGAGCATTCTATATGCACTAGTAGATAATGCTAAATAAAATGATAGGATGTCAGTTACAAGTATTACAGAATTAGAAGCAAACCTAATGAGCACTGGCCTATATTATATGCAGGCTGTGCTTCCCTGTTGGAGGAAGGGTTTTCTCTTCTCCAAATCGCCAAGGATGGGTCTGGAGCCCATCCAGCTTCCTATTCAGTTGGTACCGAGGTTACTTCCCGAGGGTAAAGTGGCCGGGGCGTGCTGTTGACCACTCACCTCTATCGGGCGCCGAGGTAAAGAAGGTGCCAAACTATACATCTAACCTCTCAATGTCTTCATGGCGTGCACTGGCACAACTTACCTTTACCTTCGTAGTAAACCAAATTTATCAGATCCTGTAAGAATACTAGTAACTCCAATAAGCAATATATACCATCGCCAGTACTCCTGTACGAACAGTGGAAATCATACAAACCTTCTCAACTAAAGGTTGCAGGATGTTTACCAAAGTTTTAGTTCTTATGACAAGTGGTTTGACTTTCAACATAGTATTCGCATACACTTCTAAACCTTTTGGTTTTATATATTCCTGTTTCTCGAGTAAGCTACTATATTCGTAAGATATAAAAAATAAATTACACTCTTATTATAAACAATCAAACAGGCTACATTCAAAATCCTGTACGTTAAAAATCGATTGAGAAGTATCGATAGCAATACCAATTGTCCACTACACCGTGCTCGCAACCGCAGATTAAAATTCCCTAAATGACACTGTATATTATAGACAGCTGGATTTTATATTCTGTTGACGGAGCATCTCTGTATAATCTTGTAAATGAAACCAAATTGGTGCACTATTTATTCTGAGTGTATTCCGTCAATTTTATGTATAACCTCGACATGTTTCGGACCTCTCCAGGTCCATCATCAAAAGGAGCAACTGTAGTTATGCCCAGGTCCATCATTAGGTGGAGCAACTGTAGTTATGCGACATTAGGTACTCGTTTTTCTGTATAGCTATCTGGGGTGCGGGACTTGCTCTGTCTTTGCATTACACCCTGGCTTTCGCCTTAAAACTAAGGAAAAATCACATAAAACCCTCAGTCAGATTAACAGAAAAGTCACCACGTGAACAGCGCTGGTCATGATTCTTTGTGTCGACTTGCCCATCGTTTTACAGGCCGCCTCGACTGACCTGCTAACCTCAATTACTGTTAGCTTGTGTTTCAGGCGACTTGGGCCAATCCTCGTTCAGCGTAAGCATCTTCCAAGTGCCGAAGTTTGAGGTTTCCCCTAACCGAACAACTTAGTCGTACCTCTCTATTCGGGCTCTTGATGTGGTCGGCGAAGATTGAACTCCCAAATTTTTGCGAATTGCTTGTTGCCAGTGCACCAATGTGCACGGTATCAATGCAAAGACACCTGGATTGAAGCACCTGCAGCTTCCTAACATGGGTCTGAGCAGTGGACCTCCAGATGGGTGGGATAAGCGCAGTTCATCATTGGACGCATGAGCTGCTTATACAGCAGAACTCCATTTCTGACAGTAGGGACCACTCCTCGTGCTAAGGAAAGAACCAAACACTCCCAATCTCTGGACCACATTCTTTGTGACATGATCGATATGGCTGGTTGGCTTCGTCACTGAATATCTGGGCTAGTGAGAGAACTATTAGGGAAATTTTGGTCAATGACATATTAGTTCTGCATGGCCCCACTGGTAGCATATTAAAATGGCTGAATGTGGGTAGTAATGAGAAAGCATTATGTTGCGCATGATATGAATGGGAGGGTTTTGGCCATTTGACTACTAAGCTAAATATTAACAGACAGGTCACAGAAGTAAGTTTACATTACTATGCTCATTGAAGGTTGTAAGGTATTTTTTGGCTTTTGACAGTAAGGTGTTTATTTTCCAATATAAAAGCAGTTGGACTTGCCGTATCCTACTAGCTCTAGAAATAATTATCACTTTGTTTCAGAGCGATCTGCAAAAATCGGTGCTTTGAATACTAATTTGTGAAATGGTTAAATATTATGAAAGTACGTCTGTATTCCATTTTAGTTGGGATCAAGTTGCCCAAGGCTTCTGGAAGCGTTATCCAAACCCTCACAGGTACGTACACTATCCTAAGTTTCGAAACTATGGTTTATTTGCAGTGCTTAATGGAGAACAGACATTTATACGAGTGTAAAGGAAGAATATTGCACATCTGTATTAATAATTGTCCGACGAGATGCAACATAGAGTAATCTTTTATTCTGCAAGTTCACAACAGTTTCGGGTGTCAGTCACATGAGTGCATAATTTATAATTCAGCAAGTTCACTCTGCATGTTTCGGGTGTCAACCACACCCATCATCAGGAGTGCACAAAACTGTAACTACAGTCTCCAGTACTGGTCATACTGCAAAGTATACAGTCATTTTACTAGAAAGGTACATAATACACTAGGTTACTCGTAACAGTGTCATAATAGAGTAGTATGACCAGTACTGGTGGCTGTAGTTACAGTTTTGTGCACCCTGATGATGGTTGTGGTTGACACCCGAAACATGTAGAGTGAACTTGCAGAATAATAAATAGACTGCTTTGTGTTGCATCTCGTTGGACAATTATTAATATAGGTCAGCGATGCACGTAACCATAAACATAAAATTGTACATCTGTTTCTCAAGCATACATGTGACCTTGGGAGTACTGTAGGACCACCATGTTCCTTGTAGACTGAATTAGTGCTTCATTATTTTTTCTGTCATGAATGCATATGAGAAGGTGTGCTGTATCATTCTGTTGAAGTTTAAGACTTTCTTTTTCCTCAGCAATCATGTTTTGTCAGAGGATACAGTATTTCGAGAAATAAGAGGAAGCAAGCTATTTACTAAGCGCCTGCTCACGAAGACTAACAGGGTACCAAAGTGGGGAGAGCGCTTTGTTAGCGCTCGCACTGTCAAAATTGTGGAGGAATCCATCATGGATCCAAAGGAGAAAGTCCTAATCACATATACAAGGAATATTGGTTATGTTAGAGTAATGGTAAGTGTATTCCTTTAAGATTTAGACTGGAGTTAAGCAAACAGAATTTGCATAAGCTTTGTTAGTTACTTTGAAATACTTTATTTAGTTCAGCATATGTTGCAATATGGTATATATTGTGAATTTACTTATGTCAGGTGCTGGGATAGCTCAGTAATTGTAGTGAAGTAATTTTTTCTCTTTATCACATCTTCTAGATAGGTTCTGGGGCCCACCCAGCCTCAAATCCAGTGGGGATCAGGAGTTGTTTACCTGAGGGTAAACTGAGTGGGGTGTGATGAATTTGGCATTTAATCTTGTAGTGTTGAGGTTCAGAATGCATGGAGCAGAACCTCTGTTTTCCTGTATGTCATCAATGCATGATTCTTAATGAAGCACAGGCACAATTTCAAATTTACTTTTCACTTCCTGTTTATTTATATGAGATTATTGTACAATAACACCTATGAATAATCTGTATGCAACACATGTCATTTGTAAGTGATGTTGGTTCCACGTCAAAGCTGTGTGCTTCAACTGTAGAAATTGGGTCATGAAAACAAACTGCAATGAGCTGCGTGGGAGCCACATAGTAATGTAAATTAGTAATTAGAAGCTTTTCACTATCTTCTGACCACATTTTGAAATTTGTTCGTGGATATAACATTTTTATTTAAGCAGCTAAAATGTGAAACATGACCTTGTGTAAATCTTAAGGTTTGAGCAATATGTGCATCTCCATTTTAAATGCCATTAAAAGCAAATAGCTGACAAAGAACCCTCACGAAAAGACACTTTTTTGTAAGTGTAAGATGTTCCATTGTTGGTGAGGGTCAGGGGTGGGGAATTATCTCTTCAAAAAATATTAGTCATGGGGTGTAGTCACCTAAGAAACATAGTAAGTTATTTAGAAGCACAGAATACAGAATTTTTTGTTCTGGTATCAGAATTACCTTACCAAAATGAATCATTTATTGGGCCTGAAATTCAGAGGATTATGTGAAATACAAGTACAGATGAACAATATGTGAATATATGAGCATCTGCATACATGTAGTGATAGGCAGATCTGCCCTGCCAGTCCCGTATTTGAGTGGACTGAACAATGATGACAGTTTGCACTGAAATTCAAAAGTTTGGTGCTTTCCATTATTTATGTTCCCATTCAATTTCAATACAGAGCACATTCTTTTGATGTACTTACTACATCAGTGATACTTTTCTCTCATTCCCATAACCTTGTGAAGTAGAAGAAGCTTAAGAGTTTATAGAATGTACTGATATCTTATCAATCAACTGAAGAATTTGTGATAGTTGGTTATCTGACTGCTGACTGTGTTGTCCTGAGCATTCTATATTTCATTTAATAAGTACAGTAAAATTAGTATGTACATTTTATAATAGTATAGGGGACATATGACTTTCAGAGGACCGTGCATCGTGATATATTCTTAAAATAAAAGCCAACAAGATGCACTGTTTCTCAACTTTATTTTGGTAAATAACTCCACATTTTAGTCTAGTTACATTGGCTGTTATGTGGACTGTGCTAGCAACCTTGCTAGCAGACAGTCACCATAACTAGACAAACATGTAGAGTTGTTTATCAAAATAAAGTTGGGAAACAGTGCATCTTGTTGGCTTTTGTTATAAGAATTATAGGGGACACTTAATATTGTCAACACCTTCTTTTAAATGAGAATTAATTGTGCCTTTAAAAATACAAAATTTTATATTCCTGTAACATGATGTATTCTGCCCCACCCCCAGGAATCAGTTACTGTGTGTGTGTGTGTGTGTGGGGCGCGCGCGCATGATGCTTGTCAATATTATAACTCCTGTTTAAATCATGTTCTTTATCATGGGTAGTGTCCAGAGATTCAGTGGTTCCATAAAGCATTGTACACTTAAAAAAACTGCATTGTTACTTTGATGGTATTTGTGACAACAGAAGGAAAGGCCCAACAATGATGGGTGATATTGATAGCAAGAAGGCGTAGTCAGGAGTAGGGATCATTATATTGTCCAAATTTTTTTTTTATTTTTTTACTCATGAAAATGTAACAATTTCAGGAAATGTTAACATTGAGAACTGTTAATTCTGTCACAGGACAAATATATTTCCTTGATTTATGTAAATGTTTCACTTTGCTAATTGTAATGTTAGCAACACTGAACATTCTTAACATTCTGAGAATATATGTTCCTTTGAGTACAGGGATACCTGCCAGTGTGGACTACATTAACCTTTTTAAGGCCCAGTGGTTACTTCATGTACCATTGTGTATCTTTCAAAAGTTCTACATTCTGCTGACAGTGTATTCCTGTGTCGTGTATGCATCTTAGAACAGCAGTAATTTTTTCTTTTGTACTGGAAAGGCATGTATATTGTGCTGTAGAAAGAAGGTTTATATATAATTCAGGTTAATTTCAGTTGTTAATGGATTAAGTACTTTGACAGCCCTGAATCATCAAGGCTTATAAAGATCTTTTATGGTAATTCTAAGTTCTCTTTTTAAAACTTTGCATTTTTTGTACAAAGTTGTTTTGAATATACAGAATGCTAGTACCTCCTGGCCCATGACTCATAATTTGTACTTCTTTTTTCAGAGTATTGTTGAGAAAGTTATTTACAAAGTAAGCAAAGAAAACATGAATTGGACAGTTGCTGAGCGATCAGCCTGGATTGATTCACAAGTGTTTGGTTTTGGACGAGCCATCCAAGCATTTGGTCTTGAAAGATTCCGTAAGAACTGCCAACAGATGGTGGGAGGGTTTAACTATGTCCTGACTAGCATGTTCCCTCACACATCTGTATCTCATGGAACTTCTGATGAGGTTGCAAATCATACAAGTTCAGCAAAGGATACTTTGAAAGATGCAGCAAAGAAAGCCACAGACATTGCCAAATCCAAAGCGGGACCAATTTATGCATCCTGTCAACCAAACCAGACATAATTCCATTTAATGTTGTTGCTGGTATAGTTTAGGTAATAGCATTTGAAAATGCAGTTATTAAATTTGAATAGGACAGTAAATCTTTGTAAATAAACCAACTTGATGCACAATTTTTTCATGTATGTTTATTTCTATTCTCTACATGTTTTGGGCAACTATGTGCCCATCATCAGGAGAACTGATTGTATCAATGCGACACCTGGTATATGTTACTCTGATGTGATGACAGCTCCTTTGAATCTGCATCTGAACCCAGTTTTCCACACATGAAATCAAGCTGCAGATTCAAAGGAGCTGTCATCACATCTAAACAAACTGGCAGGGAAAAGTGGACAGTTAAATCTCAGTGGTAGAGGAATCACATCAGAGTCACATATACCAGGTGTCACGTGGATACAATTAATTCTCATGATGGGCACATAGTTGCCCGAAACATGTAGAGAATAGAAATAAACCTACATGAAAAAATTGTGTGTCAAGTTGGTTTATTTACAGAGATTATACCAAGATGCATGGTCAACAATACATAAAAAGAGGACAGTAAAGTTTTTATTTGAATTGTTACCATTCTTCAGCATGGTGATAACTTGAACACTTTACCCAACCTTCTTAAGCTGCCTCATGTTCCGTATACAGGCAGGTCTTGTTTTACACAACTTAATTTGCGCATTTTCACTTTATTGCAACTTGAAAATTTATGACACTTAAAGTTTCATGATAATTTTCGGTTTAATGTGGATTGGTGCTGACGATCTGTGTCTGTACAGATCATCTGTATGAGACTAGCAGAAAGTCCCTGTCATTCCAACAGCCACGTGTATGGACTGATTATGTCAGTGATATGTCACCTAGCTCATTTGGCTTCTTTTATTAGTGGCTTTTCTTACCAAAAATAAGTGAGAAACATAGATCTACATCTAATGGGCAAAAAATGAGAAACATTTGGTATTTAAGAGAAATTACATAAGCCAATTTTTAAAAAGTGAATGAATTGCTGACAGCACATTTTAGCATCACTGATATGTTATTCTGAAATGCTGAAAGAAAGGATGAAAGCCTCCCAGAGATCATGGTGTTCTTGCGTTTATGTAAGAAGTGTCAGACTGGAACCTGAGTATTTGTGTAGCAAGACTACCACATTCCTATACAACTGAACCATAACAAAAACTATGGATGTGAAACCCTGACATTTTTATTGCATAATATATATATGTAAACAGTGTGTAAATTCACTGCAGGTCTGGATGTACAACATTGGTATAGGCATACACTAAACAGGATGAGGTCAAGCCCCTAACCACTAGGAAATATATTGTTTTAAAATGAGAATTTTATACATGATTTCTGTGTTTTTCAGAACATACAATGAGACCTGCCTGTACTGTTATAACTGTTGAGCACTTACTGTAAAGAAAAGTTAGCACAGATTATTATGGTTTAGAGCACTGAAGTTCCTCGTATACAGAGACTGTTTAAATTGAACTCTGTTTTGGTAGTGAAAGCAAACCACCACAAATATTTCCAATCAATTGATCATTTTCCATTTGCTAACTGTATTAAGAAACTGGTAAAACTTGTGATTTTTTCATGTTATGCTTTTTCTTTTGTTTCATGTATCATGTTATTTGGGTCATTAGAAAAGTTTTAAGGCACAGTAGTCAATTGTAGTGATTAATTCTAACATCTAATATTCTTGGAACAAATCAGGTATGTTGAAAATGATTCCAAGTTTAACAAAGTACCAATAATAAAAATATAAATTGACCTCAAATCACATAAAGCATGAAAGCTTATGTTTAATACAATACAAACACATATTTGAAGCATGGAACATGTTGAATAATTGATGTAGAGTCTGATTCCATAAGGCATGAAAGCAGTCAAGTAAGCTTGACTAAGCTTAGAGTGATCTGTGTGATGGGGGAAGGCAACTTGCCACATGGTCTCGCCATGATTTATTGGGACCAGGAAAGGTTAAAAGAATAGTACTAATGTGGATGATCATGAAAGGTCAAAATCCCAAACATACGAGACTCTTGTACAAGAACTGAGCCATCTTGGCATATAGACTTCCAGCACTTTCAGCTTGGTGATTGCTAGGGATATTCTGGTATCATGAGCCCAAGCTCAGGGTAATGTCAGTATGATAAGTTGCTGATCAGACTGACATGGCTGGGTATGGAATAATTCAGGTGTGGTTCCAGGCCTTATGACACTACTCACAACACAGCAGCAGCATGAATACATAGGCAGAACATGATGAAAAGTTATTAAACATCTCTTAATTATACCAACCAAATGCACAATGTTTATTCATTACATACATTTATTGCATTCTCCTACATGTTTCAGTGTCACATTCACCATTATCAGGGAAAACTTAAGTGCCCTTTACTAAAACCATGTTGTTATGTAGCTATTAACTGTGGTTTCTATAGTAATTACGTTGTAAATTACATATAAAAGGTTACTGCTATTTTCCCTCATGGTGAATACAATAAATATATGTAATGAATAAACATTGTGTATTTGGATGGTGTAATTAAAAGGTTTTTAATAATATGAGCATGCATGGAATAGAATATTTAAAAAAAATGGTCAAATGTATCAATTATTGTGACATATTTGTATGTTTTTGGCATTACATATTGCCACTAGTATGCAAAGCTAATGCACAGGCTTTTCCAGTAGACACAGCATTCTACAGACCTAGTGAAACCAGCCTGTCATCCATTATTCAGTTGATGGATCATGAAAGAATGACTTTTGAAGGTTATTTCTGCAGTAATATGTGCCAAAATCAAAATTAAAGCCATACTCCATAACAGGTGCAGTTGTCAAGTGTGAATTACTGTGCATTGCAAATGGAGCCAAATGATGATTGTTATACTGTTTTCACAACTGGTTTACAGTTGATGGAGCAAAACACAGCCTTTTAAATGATTCATTGGAATGTAACAAAAGGTGAATTCCCAAAACACTGGTTGCTTTATTAACATTTTCAGACAGTTGGGGCAGGAAACAGACAGGTGGTCAGTATTAGTACAAGTACATTGTGTTTCCAATTTTCACTGCCAGACTCCCCTTATCACAATGTCCCATTTGGTAGAATCGCCCCATTGTATTCTGTCAGATTTTCTGTGGTGATGGCAGTACGTCAATTTCTTGTGTTTTGTGGATCATGTCATTACACTACTTGAGCTGCTGAAGTCTCACCAGTGTAGGCACGTTACTCTGAGCTGAAGCCAGGCAGGCAAGAGAGCATTTACATTCAGTAATTCTGTATCACTTCAAAGGTGACTGAAGAAAGATACAGTTTTGTGAAATTTTGAGATAGACTTTGAGTGGGAAACTGCACTTTCACAGTCTACAGATTCCTATTTCTTTTAAATTAACGAGGTAAATTTGAATTTGGTATCATAGCTTTCATTTGAGTTGTTGCCATCATGTGAGGCAATATTTTAGGTGACACTTTACATTTAATCCTCTTCAGCTGCAACATATGTTCCATACACTGCTGTATATTTTTAAACACATAAAGAGAACAAAGGGACAGACTGATTGATACTGGCACAGATTATTTTGGGTCTGATTGCTGAAGAGTGACCATAAGAATGAAGACATGTTCAAGTTAACAATAGGCGTGGCCAATATGAGCTTCATTCATATGGAGACCTGGATGGAGGAGGATTCATGATTAATACGTAATGCTGACACCACTGGACAGTACTTCCAGGTGTTTCTGCAAACTTACATACACCAGAAGGGGTTGGTTTCAATGGGCATCTTATTAACTCAACAGCAACCCAGAAATTGAGTAGTGTAATGCTGTGCAATGCTTGAGTGACTTTCAGAATGCTGTCTTTGTGATGTAATGGGTGATGACCTGACTGTGTCAAAAAACTCCAGATGGGCATTTGAATCCTTCCTCAAAACATTCCAACCTAGCATCAGCTGACTTCAAGAGGACCAACTTTTGACCCTTACACTCTTAAGATACATGTTGAAGCAGTGCTACAAATAATGTGCAGAATGTGGGGACAGATACACTGCAAGAGGTACTTTTTGACTGATATCATTGCTAGATTATTAGTGTCTGAAACTTTTCTAGTTACCTGTGTGTCACTATATGATTTATACACAAAACTAGTGATAATGTTTGAAGAGTATTTACATTTGTTGTAGATATATTTTATGTAAATTATATGTTCTATAATTTGATATTGTTTGGAATTTCTTATTCATTAATATCCAATGTAAAATGATTTCATTACACATTGCTGTAATTATAAAAGTGTAGTAAAATGTCTTGTATACACTATAATGAGCATAATTTTTGTCAATGTACAGGGTCTGCCAAAAAAATGTATACACACTTTAATGAAAGAAAACTCTATGTTGTATGTTAGTACTAACTTTAATTTTACATCACAAGTTGAATACATGTTACAGTAGAGCACAGTGGAGGTGCTCAAAGTGGTTGTCGTTAGTGGCTAGACACCTATTACAATGGCGAGCAGTTGACTGAGCAACCTGGGTCAAAGTGTTTATGGGAATTGCTGCACATGCCACTCTAATTTCTGCACAAAGGTCCCCCAGTGTAGCCAGTTTCTTGCAATACACGACATCCTTCAAGGTCCCCCAAAGGTAAAAGTCCGGAGGTGTTAAATCTGTTGAACGTGGTGGGAATTCAAATGTACCTCTTTGTCCTATCCAGTGTCCTTGCAGTTTCTCATCCAGGGAAGCCCGCACGTCTCGGTGGTAGTGTGGGGGTGCCCCGTCTTGTTGGTAGAAGACCTCACTGTTTTCATAAAGTGCACGTATAGCTGGTAAAATGGATAAGTGTAGCATTTCCAGATACGCTTTACCAGTAACAGTACCTTCAAAGAAGGGGTCCTATTAAACCTCTAGCTGACAGTCCACACCAGACATTCACCCCCGATAGGTTGACCACCTTGCCAACATGAACGTGTAAATTTCCTGGTGCCCAGTAAACACAATTACAACGATTCACCGTTCCATTAAGCTTATATTGGGCCTCATCAGACCACACAATCTTCGTCACAAACTCTTCATCCTCATTTACCATTTGCTGAAACCACTCACAAAACTGCATTCGGCGATCCAGATCGTCGTCATTTATTGCATGCAATAATCTGGGGATGTACACTTTCCACTTAAAGGCTTTCAGAATGTGTCGTACACTTGTACTGCTAAACCCTGTCTCACGTGCACATTGTGTAGCAGACTTTCATGGCGATGTTGTAAACCTTTCCAAAACCATAGCCGAAGAAGCATGACTTTTGGCTGTAAGGGGTCTTCCGGATCTTCCCCTGTGCACATCACAAATGGTACAATGTGTATCAAACTTGTCACAAAGCCGTGTAATTTTCAAGTGTGTTGGAGGTTGTGTTTGAAACTCATGCTTCCACTGAAGTGGAACTTGAGCAACATTTTCAAATTGAGTTTAATTATCATTAAAATACAGTA
>Ga0209755_10001824_pt1 | contig 31412 bp, 20 predicted proteins | sample TergutCo191P1_FD_187301 | JGI IMG/M metagenome (GOLD analysis project Ga0209755, IMG submission 187301) | Cornitermes sp. P1 segment gut microbial communities from Petit-Saut dam, French Guiana - Co191P1 (SPAdes) (version 2) | ecosystem: Host-associated > Arthropoda: Insects > Digestive system... | reverse complement strand
CTTTCGGGCCGTCGCGGTAAGCCGGTTACTGCACTATCGATTCCTCGTGCTTTTTCAGCGCGGCGATAAGGGACATGGCTATTTTTCGGTGATCTGGCTTCAGCTGCTCCGCCACTCGTGCCATCTTGCGGATTTCCGGCGAAAGATTCACGGAATAGTGGTTTTCCGGGACATCGGAGCCGGTCACCAGATACTCGACCGTCACGCCCAGGGCGCGAGCGATGCGAACGGCCACGTCGGCGGCGGGCATCCTGCCGCGAACGCTGAGATAATTGTCGATAGTGTGCTTTTTTATGCTGGCCTTAGCGGCCAATTCCTTTACAAGTATCCCAGAGCAGTATAATTCCGCCTTAAGATTTTCTCTGAACCCCATATTTTTATCAGGATATGCCGAAAAGCATATTTGTCTATTGATTATTTGCTTTTCGTGGCATATTCTGTGTTTGGTATGCTGATAAGCCAAACTTCTGAATGAAACGTCACCCAGGTCAGTAAATCAAAGGAGGTTCCGTTGAAAGGCGCGACGAGGGTTTACGACGGCGGTGTTGACGCAATTCCCACGTTTCTGGTTGGGAAATGGGGTCTGACGGGCGGCACCACGACCCAGCTGGAGATTAACCGTGACGGCACGGGATCCATAGTCGGCTCGGTTTGGGGTAGGGAGCTGGTGGAGTGGTCGATACATGGAAACAGGCTAAACGTCAAGGTCGAGCGTGGATCTGGTTCGGCGGACTATGCCCTTGGCGACGGCAACGAGCTGGTGCTTTCAAGGGTGCGGGGGCTGCTGGTTTTAGTGGCAGGTGTTTATACACCTATAGATACGGAAATTCGAGCGAAGGACACAGGGGGTTACGAAAGTTTTGCCTGGTGAGGCGGGAATTAGCGCGAACAGGGCCAGCGGGTCTTTCCCCAAGGCAACGGCTATCCACTCTATCATCTCGGCGGAAGGGAATCTTTTGCCGCCTTCGATTAAGTCGAAATAGTATGGAAGAAGTCGGGACGGTTGTCATACACTGTTACTGTGCGCTAGGGATTCTATTGCGGCTAGTCCGAATTGAAAGCCACGATAGGTATTCCAGAGTTTGATGGTGTCATCTTCGATGTGGCCAAATTCCATGAGATGCTGCCATGCGTCGTCGGCAGGCAGCTTTGAGATGTTGGATTTGAGAAAGCTGTTTATGCTGTCTATCATGTTGTCCACCGCGACATCGCCCGCCGCTCCGTACCCGTCAATCTTCAGGTGTACACACGAAGACACAAAACCTCCATCGACTCCTTCGAATATAAGAAAAGAAAGCATGGGGATATCGTAGTCCAACTCCGTCGTTCTCGGGATTTTCACTTTGCCAATCCCAACGACCTTGCCGCAAGAAATTTTAACGGTTTGGTTCATTATTAGCTCCTAGTTTAAGATACCACATTGTATGCGTATATTGCAATACGCCAAAAAAGCACCTTCCCTTGAAAATTTTGGGGGAAGGAACTGTGGAAAATGCCTTAAACAATGGAATGAAGTTGTATTTCATTCGAAGCAAAAAAAATCTTGGTTGGCCACCTTGTTGGGGGTCACTATGTCTGAAAAATGCAAAAACACGTCAGTTCGTGTACATGCAGTTTCATTAACCTAAAACCACTAGATAGCTTTGCGGAAGTCCGCTCGGGAGCGCCCGTCGGGTGTTCATCGCTAGAGAATGATGTAAGGAGTTCACGATTATGAGGAAAAAAATCTTTGGATTGGGGTTGCTTGCCGCTGGGTTTATGCTGACGATAACCCTGACTGGGTGTCCCAATGGGAATGACGACAATAACATTGGCGGCCCCGAAAACCAGGGAGGGCTAACGGGTCTTCTCGTGACCAATGCGCCAGTGGCGGCGATGCAGGTCGGCGGTACAGTAAACCTTGGCTTAACCAGAACTCCAGCGGATGCGCCGGTGCCTGGAGGGATCCATTGGGAAACCAGCCCTGCAATTGCCGGGGAATGGATTACCCTTAATAATGCGACCATAAACGGTGTTACGGTTACTGCGGCGGCGGGAACCGCTAACGTTGGCGCTATTGCCAACGCCAACGCAGAAGGTAGGGTGGCCGTTCGCGCTACGTTTGGGACTGGGAGCGGAAGGGTTGAGAGCCCCTGGGTTCAGATCGAGGTGGCGGCCGCACCACTTTTGGGGAGCCTTAGCTTCCAGGACGTTGGAGCGGCTATTCCTGTTCAGCCCAACTCCACCCGATCCCTCGTTCTGGTTCTCGAGCCGGCCAATGCCATTCCTGGCGACATTACGTGGTATCCGCTGCAAGGAGATAACCCTGACGTGTGGGTAATGCCTGCGGATAATGGCCTCTCGGCGACTCTGCACGCTGGCCCTAATCCGACAGACGGGTCTGTAAGCGTAACTGCTTCGTCCGATGTGGTCGGTTCCACAGCGGCGACTGTCGCGGTGACCGTGCAAGCTGGAGCCAGCCTGGTTGTCTTCCAACAGGCCAACGTAGGTCCCAATGCGACCCAGGCTTGGCCAGCTCCCAGGGGTGATGGCAGGTTTGTAATAGTGAACGACACCGTTGCGACCACTGGCGGTATCAACAATAACAGGGGTGTCACCGAGGGTGTCTTTGTGTCGATGTATCCCCCTTTGGATATCGCTGACGGCGATATTACCTTTAGTGCCAGGGTTCGCATAGCCGAGGACCACAACGAAAACCCTGCCAACGACAGAGGCCTTATGATGGGCTTTTTCAACGCCCCTACAGACTTTAGGCCAGCCACTGGCGCAGGGCAGCAGGTCTGGGTGGATTACAACGCACTTGCCGTAACGCGCATCTCCAACAACGGCAACGTAACCATGCAGGTTACGAGGGCGGCGAATCAGGACACCTCTGCGGCCAACTTTGCAACAGGGGGCATCAGCGCCAACCCCAACTTGCCGAACATCGGCAGGGAGTTCATCGTGGAGATGACCCGCGTGGGTAGGATCACTAACTACGTGGTGCGGGATGCTGGAGGTACCGAACTGGCGACTGGAATTAGGGAAGGTGTTGATGCCCAATCCACGATCATCAATCCCGTGCACGTGGGCTTCATGGTGTTCTCGGCCACGGTCGAGCTTTCGCAGATCTCGATAAGTCAAGGTGACAGCGTCCATTTCAGTACGCCCGAAACCGAGCCTGTGGCACCACCAGCCGAGGCTACTGGTGTAACGCTTGCGGCTGAAGGTCCGACCACCGTCGCCACGGGTACGAATGTTGTCGTCAACGCGACGGTTCTGCCTGGGACTCTGGTAAACAGGGATGTTACATGGACCGTCGATCCCCCGTTGGCCATCGTATCCTATACTGGTACCAGTGTGACGGTAACTCTCGACACTGCTGGAGAAGTTACGATAAGCGCCGTTACGTCTGCCGCTCCGAATGTCCCCACCGAGGAGGATCTCGTCATAACCTTTGACGAAGAAGGCACCCCCCGTTTACCGTTGGGCGTAGACCCATGGGTGTTCACGGGTGAAGCTGGGACGGCAAATGCGGCTTCTGCCGAAATTATCAATCAACAACTACCTGAGGGCATTTCGCTGACAGGCAATTGGCGGTGGAGGCCAGGAAACGATGGCTTAGACCCAAATGGTGTGGGCAGAACCATGGTGTTTTCTGCTGATTTTGTGAATGAGTCGGCTACCATTACCCTCTATGTTACTGGTACCCACGCTGATAACGTAATCAATGTGGAACGTTTGGCAGCCTATTGGGACCTTCCCGAAGCTGATCTAACTGTTACTGAGCCATGGAACGTTGGTTCTGCAGGGCGAAATACGGTTACGATTAACGTTGCTGCCAGGACTGCCGCGCTTATTCTTAACTGGCCTTGGAGTGCCAGTAATGGCGCAGTTGCCCCTGGACGTTTGTCCCTTATGTCAATCGATCGTACTACTCCCTGAGTAGGCACCAGTTATCGAAAACGCCTAGTGCTGCGGTACTCGTAGTTTCAGCCCCTCCCCAAACCAAAGGGGAGGGGCTTTTTTCGTGTGACTGCATGAACGGCGTCCGCCATTTTCTTAGTTAACCACGAGCCTTGTAACAGCGGTATTTTCCAAAAAGGAACCGGCAAGTTCATGTTGGGCGGCGTTATCTTGTATTCAGGTGTGGACCGTCATATTCTGCGCCGCAAGTAAAACCAAGGAGAGGAAACATGAAAAAAATCATCCTGACATTTGCGCTTTTGGCTTTCGGCGTTTCGGTATCGCACGCCCTGGTTGACGTTCAGACTAGGTACGGGGAAGGCCCAAGGCTTGTGCTCTCTGGCGAATTTCTAGGGATGTACACATTTGGCTTTGCTTCTGACGATCAGGTGTTGGGGTTGCCAGAAACCCCGCTTGGTCAGATGCAGGCCCCGCATGGCATTTTTGACAACGAGAACAATGGAAGGAACGGTCACATAACAAGAATGGACTTTAGTATGATGCTAAGCCCCGTCTCATGGGCCGATTTGTTCGTGCAGTTCCGCGCCCGCTCCCGCGTGGGGAATCCCTACATACCTTTGATGCTTGGGGCCGACAGTGCTGACGATTTCAACCTTTCTTTCGAGAATGCATGGGGTCGGGTAAACCTTATTAACAGCCTTGGGCTTGAGATGCCCTTGGACGTTTTTATTCAGGCGGGTCTGTTCTCCACCGCGCCTGCCTCGTTTCAGCGGGTTACCCGTTTTGACACCGAGAACGTTATGAGTCGTTTGCGGCTGGCCAGTGATCCTGCGCTTCAGCTTGAGGGTGTCTTCCGCGGTCTTGAGTTTGCCGAGTCGGCCTCGCTTACGATCGCCAGCAGTCAGCGTTTTAACGAGGCCATAACGCCCATTTTCGATGGCGACGGTGTTGGCGGCCTGCACGGAGAGGCGACCGCCGAGGAAATCTACGCGCTGCCCCTCTTTGTCGCCGCCAGAATACGCAACATTGCGACGCCGGTTGGCGGCCTTAGTGCGGAGCTGGTCTACGCCCTCAACGCCGATGGTATATTTTCGGGCCACAACTTTGGTGCGAATGCCCGTTTCGATCTTGCCTTGCCTGGCATGATCGTGCCGATTGGTCTTGCTGTGGGCCTTACGGAAAAGAACATAGACTCCATGGCTCGCGCAGCGCATGGTCTTCCCGCCACCAGTCCCTCCAACACGCTTTTCCTTGGTTCTGGCATCAACGAAAACCATTTGGAATCCTATCTGTCCACGGTTAGCTTTCGCCGCTCTCTGCGGCTTGGCTTCGGTGCTGGTCTGCGCTTTAGGCCCACCGATACCGTGTCCACCGAATTCAACCTTGGTTTTTCCTATTCCCAGATAGCACACATCTACCGCGAAACCCTTGCCCTGAATTCCGCCTCGGCGGATATGCGGGTAACGTTTGTAGATCGCTTCTTCTTGGGCGGTGGGATCTTCCTGGGGACGCTGATGGATGCGACGTGGAGAAGCTCTGCTGAAGTGGATGGCGTGACTAACCCAGAGGCTGGTTTCGAACGGGTCTTTACCTTGGCCGAGAATATGGGTTTCGAGGCACACTTTGGTATCCACATGGGGCAGTCCCGTTTCGTCATTGGTTACAATATGAACAGGGGGCTGTCGATGGGTCACGGAATAGAGACGATGTCCGAGGCGCAGATTATCACTCTGCAGCCAGGAAGCAGCATAGGGGATAATCTTTTTCAGACTGGGGGCTTGTTCACCAAGATCGTGATACGTTGGTAGCAATCGCCAGTATCGAATGTATATGAGGAGGATAGGGTAATGACGAGGAAAAAACGATTTTCATGGGCTGGGGCGTTAGCCTTTTCGTGTATTCTGGTTCTTGTCGCGCTGGTTTCCTGCGACATAGGGAACTGGGACATCACGCGCTCTCCAGAATCGTTGCGTAATTTCGATGCTTTCGAAAGGATTGACTTTCTTACTGGCGAGATCCTAACCAGGGAAGGGGTGAGAACAGGGCAGTATGTTCCAGGGCGCTATGCCATGGCGGATGAAAGTGGTACGCCTGTGCTGCATCCTATCTATGGCACGCCTGTGCGCATAGGTGTGGGGGCGTATCCGCTTTCTTTTGGGGTCAGCACTCAATGGCAAAGCGTGGGCATTTCCGGTGGTGGCCAGATAAGCCGCAGGTTTGCGGATGGGCGATCCCGCGATGCCGAACAGGGGGTAGGGGCGGGCAACCTTATTCCCGAGGATTTTCCCACTGCGGGTTGGCTTGCCGAATGGGGATCGAATCGCGTTAGGCCGATCGAGCTGCCAGAGGCAAGTCCGCAACGCGGGAACCCCTATTTCCGATTCGCAGAGGGGGATTACCGAATACCGTCTCACATTCCGCCAGGCTTTATAGAGGTTGGAGCGGTCAGCAACAATCGCGGCGGCAAGATCGCTGGTTCCGAGGACGGTATAGCGTTCCTTTTTAGGGAGGTGTCGCTGGATCGAAACTTCGTCATGGAAGCCGATTTCCTGATTGTCCAATACGGCAATATTCTGGCAGACGGTGCGCCGCAGCAACCGGGCAGCAATGGGCAGGAAGGTTTCGGTATAATGGTAAGGGATTTCGTTCCGCAGATTCCGAACGACACTCGCACTGGCACTACCATGACTAACTTCGAGATCTTCGGTCATCGTGAGCGTCTTGCTCCCAATGGGGACAATCTTGTGGCTGGTATGGAGACCCGCCATATGCAGCATTTCTGGGCTGGTGGCCCGTTGCATGGATCGGACAGCAACATGTTCCTGGCTGGAGGCACAAAGCGTGGCATGAACGTCAAGGAGCGCACAGGTATCACCCGTGCTATAGCTGAGCACGATGGTACTGGGAATCCCAGGGTAACTGGCATCCAGAATCCCATTAACGCCAATTTCCATTGGTGGCCCAGGCCTTGGCCAGACTATAGCTTTTTTACCGAGGAGATAAATGGGGAGCAGGTCGCCACTTTCGCGGCTCGCCCCACCTTTCCTCGTTGGGGCAGTACCGTGCGTGTCAGGCTGGCAAGGACAAACGAAGGTTTTGAGTACACCATACAAAACCTTGACGACTACTTCGACAACCATGACACCGAGACTGGAAGGTTCCTAGGGCGCATGAGGAAGCCCGCTATAAGCAGTGCCGTGCACGGTATAGTTCGCGACTGGGAAATCCTTAATATGGTAAACGATAGCCATTTCTACGTGGGCCTTTTCGCCGCTCGCGATGCGGTGGTCTGGGTTAGCAACATAACCTACATGGAAGTCGATGCCGATCTCATGCGTGCCGCGCAACCAGTTCGTCCCGATCCTCTCGAGCCCACTCTGGAAGTTCTTTCGCCGGCGATTTGGTCTGGCGTGAACACGTTGCACTTTGCGTCCAACACCGTTGGTAGGATTGAGGTACTCCAAAACGGGCAACGCATTCCCGATAGGCTTATCACCAATGAATGGATCGATGCCAGGGAAAACGGTACTGGTGTTCCGATGACGCTGTTCACCGTTCCGATTCGCGAGCCTGAGAATGGGGACAGCGTATTCAGTGTGCTGTTTCAGCCGGGTGCCCTGCCGCGTGAACATGCGGAACGCAACATGATGCACAGTTCCAATGCGCCGATTAGAAGGACTTTTACCATCACTCGTAGGAGTTTCGATAGTGGCGAGACGAGCATCGGTCACAATGGGCAAGCGAGCATAATCTTCGCGGCACCGACAGCTGGTGGGTGGAGTGCAAGTGGTGTCTATGGCAGTCCATTAGGTGATGGAACCCGCGGGAACCCGCTGGATCTCCAGACGGCCATTTACCACGTCCTGCCTGGTCAGCATATCGTGATGCTGGACGGTCGCTACGTGTTCGAAAGACAGCTTGTCATTCCCAGGTTTAATGACGGGACGCAGGACAGGATGAAGGTTCTGCGGGCCGAGAATGTCAACAGGGTATGGCTTGACTGGAACAAGAACGAGGAAATCGGTCCGATGCGTATGCCAGGCAGAAGCCCGATTGGTGCCGATGCCTTCCGTATATTCGGCTCCTTCTGGCATCTGGATGGTTTCCACGTAAGGGGTGGGCCGGACAAGGTAAAGGGCATTACCGTGAGCGGCAGCAACAACCTGTTCACAAGGCTTTCGATCTACAACCACGGTGACACTGGCTTCCAGATCAGTTTCCGCGACGCGGAGCCGACCAGGTTCTGGCCTAGCGACAATCGCGTCTTTTGGGTCGAGTCGTTCCACAACCTCGATGCCGCACAGACGGATGCCGATGGTTTCGGTGCGAAGTTGACGGTGGGTCAAAGAAATATTTTCTATTCCAGTATAGCTCACCACAACAACGACGACGGCTGGGATCTCTTTTCCAAAAGGGAATCTGGCCCAATCGGGGTTACGGTCGTGGATCGTTCGATCGCCTACATGCAGGGTTGGATGATCAACCGGCACCGTACGGCGGCTGGCGGCATAGGCTTCAAGATGGGCGGCGAGAATATCGGTATTTTCCACGAGATAACACACAGCTTGGCGTTTGGCAACATGACTCCCATTGGCAGTAATTCTAACCCAAACCTGATTATACGCAACTCGACGGCCATAACTGGCGAGATTAACGTCGGGGGTGGTAATCATTCTGGGGCTGACGCACCAGGGCTGATAAACATAACTGGGCCTGCCCCCGTGAGCGGAATGGCTTTCAACTCCGTGGGTGACCTGGCTAGGGCTGGCTTCGCCGCTGCTGGTCAGCCCCAGGGTACAAACGTCGGACATCTCGCCCCTGGCGCTGCTACTTACTGGCGAGACTTCATGGTGAGCCGTCCACCCGAATTCTGGGGTACGGGATATGCCTTGGGCATTCAAGGGAATTTGGTGAACAGCACGGTAGGCCAACAAGTGGGCGGACATACATCCTTGGCGGAGCGAATGCCAGAGACCTACGAGGGCTGGTATCGATTCCGCGTATTCTTACCGCGCGATGAGTTCTTTGCGTACCCAATTCTTGAGCATCCGGACGGTCGCATACTTTATGAGCCGCCGACGGTGAACGGTGTAAGAAAAGGGGCTTACAGGCTGCACGACCTGTCTAATAGAAGGAACGTCCTAAGCTATATTCCATGGGCCGTATCCGAACCTGGTCGGTGGAATGTTTGGCCAACGGATTGATGGGCCCCAGTCACGAGGGGAGGGTCCAATTTTGCGAACTCGAGGAGACACAAAAATGAAAGCGAGCGATAAATTGAGAACAGTCCTGGCGAGTGTGAGGCTTTTTTTCCCGCTTGCGATGATTGCGGCCTTTATCATGGTCGTCGCGTTTGCGGGTTGCGATAGTTCCCTTCTGTTGCCGGATGGCGGCGGGGACAACGAGGATGGTCTTGAAGTACCGATAACTAGGCTGTCCTTTAATCGAAGCCGCTTGGCTAGTACATTAGGTAGCGGCGAGACTGTGCGGCTTGGGTTTGGGCTGCAAATATTCCCGCCGCACCACACTATGCCGCTTGAAGGGGAAGATCGCGTTATAGAGTGGGATACTGACGATAACCGTATTGCGGTGGTAGACGAATACGGGAATGTTACTTTCGTCCTGACCGAGGAAGTATGGGATAGCATCGGTGATGGAAGGATATTCGCGGAAGCGACGATCACGGCGCGGTTTAAGCATAACCGCTCGGTGTTTGCGGAAATGCCGGTTATTGTCCTGCCCGACTTTGGTGCCACGAGGGAAGTTAATTTCAATTGGGGACAACATACGGGCCATCACCTTGATTTTCCAACTCCATCTTGGTGGGTGGGGCCGCCAGCTGTTATTCCCCAGCAGGTAGGAACTGGAACAACCCCCAATGTGGTAAACATAATGGACGGAAATCGCTTCTCCACGGTAAACATGGAGGGTGATAGGGATCTTGGGGATGGTATAATCCTTCGCACTGGCACTGGGGCGTTGAATAACGAGGAAATGGCCCGAGGGACGACCGCGCTGGGGTTGGATACGGCTAGGGACGATCCAAATCCTTGGCTGCATTCGGTCGCTTTCTTAATAGACCCAGAAAACCCGTACGAGAACAGCCCCCAACCGACTGGGGATCCCGTCTCTTGGGGATCCCTGCATAATGACGCCAATCCGCTTAACCTAAATGATCCCCGGATTGGCGATCCTACTGTGAATGCGTTTACGCATCATCTGCGAACTGGTGGAAACGGATGGCGGTTATTCGAGATACTTGGGTTGCAGAGGCCGTTTGAGATAGAGGTTGTGTACACGACCAACGACGCTGGCAGTGGCCGGGCGGCAGGTATTCGCTTCGGGAATGATTTCTGGGTCGAAGGTCCACTTGGGTTTGAGACTGCCAACAGTCCTCCAGATCCAAATCCCCAATTGCCCCCGTTAAGGGTCGTCAGGTTTGAATATCGGGATTTTGTCTACTCGTATGGCGCAGGCGGGGTGCGCGAATGGGTTCTGGCAAACGGTGCGCGGGTTCCGCAGATCGGTTTTGTGGAAGATTCCTATAACCCGCGCGTCCCACTGGAGGATTTTCAGCCTTCAGTCTTCGTGGACGTTTCGGCACCGACTGGCCCGGGGGGATTACGTATCTATTCGCTTAGGGTGCGCCAGTTGCTGGATGCTGCTGGAAATCCCGACTGGGGCGAAAGACCCCCAAACTAAACTCCACGATACAACCGCAAAAAGCCCCTTCCCAGATACCCTGGGAAGGGGCTTTTTCATGCCCTCATGAAAAAATCGCCCCTGCATGAATAAAAACCATATTTGGCCCTAAACAGCGGTATTTTGCAAAAATAAAACGGCAAACTCATGCGTAGCACCATTAGGATCGTACTCAAATGAAAGAATACAACCTAGAGCTTTTCGGCGGTAAAGGCGATGGCATTACCGACAATTCCGTTGCCTTTACTGAAGCACTCCTTGCATTGGAGCGGGCGGGTGGCGGCATTCTGCGCGTTGGAACGGGAACCTGGAAGACAGGTCCGCTGGAACTGTTCTCTAATATCACTCTGGAACTGGACGAGGGTTCCGTAATTTCGTTCATCCCCGAGCCAGAGCGTTATGGCCCTGTCTGGACGCGCTGGGAGGGGGTGGAATGCTACGGTATGCATCCCTGCATTTTTGCTACGGGGCGACAGGACATATCCATAGTGGGAAAGGGTACCATTGACGGTAAAGGTAGGTACTGGTGGGCAAAGTACCGCGAGAAAAGGGGCCTTGGCCAATGCCAGCCCGAAAGTCCCGAGGAAATCGCGTTGGCGCAGCTAAACCAGGATTTCGAGGAGCAGCCGGGCGGCGGTGGCGGCAGGGAGATGCAGTTTCTGCGTCCTCCGTTGGTGCAGTTCTTCGAGTGTACCAATGTAAGGCTACAGGGTATAACCCTACGTAATTCCCCTTTCTGGACGCTGCATCCGGTGTACTGCACTGGTGTTTTAATCACAGGGCTAACGATTTTTAACCCAAGCGACTCAGTCAACACCGACGCGATAGACATTGATTCATGTCAGGACGTTATTATAGAAAACTGTCATATTTCGGTAGGGGACGATGGGATCACCCTTAAATCCGGTTCCGGCGAGGACGGGATTCGGGTTGGCAAGCCCTGCAAGGATGTGCGGATCAAAAACTGCACCGTGGAGGACGGTCATGGGGGCATTGTCATCGGCAGCGAGACGGCCGCCGGCATTTTCAACGTGCAGGCCGAAAATTGCACGTTTAGGGGGACCGAGCGCGGGATCCGGATAAAAACCCGCAGGGGAAGAGGGGGGCACATCGAAAACTTGGACTTTCGGGGGCTTGCCATGGAAAACAACCTGTGTCCGGTCGCCATCAACATGTTCTATAAGTGCGGGGCCAATCCCTCGGACAGCTATTTCGTTCAGGAGGCCCTTCCAATCGAAAACACCACCCCACGAATCAGGAACGTTCGCATTCAGGATGTACGTGCCACGGGCTGTCGTGCCTCTGCTGGCTTTATAGTTGGCTTGCCAGAAGCCCCGGTGGAAGACCTGGACATTAGCCGTTGCGAGTTTTCGGTTGACGAACGGAGCGAAACGTCGCCCGCCGAATCGGACATGTTTTTCGGGGTTCCGGAAACGACGGAAAGGGGGATTCGATTGCTTAATGTAAAAGAACCGAAATTTGGCGACGTTTTAGTGCGCGGGACAGCAGATGCCTTTGTTTTCGGTTGAGATCTCGTTATATTAGTAGTGTGAAGCAGGTGGCGGGAAGAAAAAGAATAGGCCTTTTGTTGGCATCGGTTCATTCTGGGGTTTCCAGGAAGTCGTGGAAGGACTTTGCCCGTGTGGCCGCGCTTGAGAACGCAAGTCTCTTTATTTTCCCCGGCGGAAGACTCAATGCTGGCAAGGATTTCGAGAACCTTCGCAATCATGTATACAGGCTGGTCAACGACGGAAACCTGGACGGCTGCATAAGCTGGAGTTCCACCATTCGATACGGCCAGTCGAAAGAGGAATTCGAGGAGTTCCATGCTAGGCTGGATCCGCTTCCATACGTTACCGTTGCCTTCAAGTCTCCGGGGCATCCCTGCGTGGATTTCGATGCCTACAAGGGCATGAAGTCTTTGGTTACCCATTGCATACGGCAGCACGGTGCCAAGAAAATCGCCTTTCTGCGGGGACCCGCCTTTCATCAATCCGCCCGTATGCGCTTCGAAGGCTATCGCGACGCTCTTGTAGAGGCGGGTATTATAAGTACCAAGGACGCGAGAAAGGAAACGCCCTTGCCGCTGGTAACAGACCCCTTTGACTGGGAAGCTGGGTATTCGGCGGCGGAACAGCTTCTGCGGGGGCGCTCGCTGATTCCGGGCAAGGATTTCGACACCCTTGTCGGCTCTAGTGACATGATGACCTTGGATGCGACGGACTATTTCGCGCGTCATGGCTACCATATTCCCAAGGACTACCGCGCCACGGGTTTCAACAATTCCGAGGAAAGCCGCGTCGCCGAATGCCCGCTTTCCACGGTTCAACATCCGGACGCGAAAATGGCCGAGGAAACCGTCGGAATACTTCTGCGGATGCTCGACGACAAGACGGCTGACGGCGTGGATGTCCTTCTGGATACCGAGGTAATCATACGGGAATCCTGCGGTTGTTCCGGCACTTACGGCTTTGGGGAACAAAAGCCCGATTTGCCCTTGCCCGGCGACGAAAAGGAAACCCTTAAAAAACTGGCTGCCAGGCACCTAAAGCCGTATGCCTCCGTTCTGGATACAGTAATTACGTCCGTAATAGAAGCCATGTTGGAAAAGGAACCGGGTGCATTCTTCCCCCTTTTCGAGAAATCCCTGTCCAGCTTCTTTGGAAGGGACGGCGAGGCGGAAAGCTTTTTCCGGCTTATAGACGACATAAAAATTGGGAACTATGGGCTTTACGAAAAAATCTGCAAGATGGAGGCGGAGCTGTACCGCAGCATACTAAAGGTTCGGGAGCAGTTTTCCGCCCGTGCCGCCTTCGAAAAGGACAGGTGGAACAGGATACTCAGTTCCCTAAAATCCGATTTGCTGGAAGCCAGCGATCGCTTTTCCCTTATACAGACCCTGGCCTGGCATCTTCCAAGAATGGGAATAGACACGGCGGCGGTAGTGCTGTACGAAAACGAAAAAAGCTCGGTTTTTTTAGGCGGCTTTTACTCCGAAGGCACAAGTCCGGTAAGGGAGCAGCGCTTCCCAGCCCATCTGATTGTTCCGGATAGCTTTAAGGAATGCCTGGACGAAGGCATTTTTATGGTACAACCGCTGTTCATCGAAAACCGATCTCTGGGTTATCTTGTTCACAATGTGTCCGCTGGCGACGGGGTGATTTTCGAAGAGCTTAGATTTTCGGTTAGCTATGGGCTTAGGGGCGTGCTGCTTGCCGAGGAAACGACCCGTGTCAGGCGTATCGCCGAGCGGACCGAACAGGCAAAGGCCGAGTTCCTTCGCATCCTGGAGGACGGCCTGTACACCTCGGTGTCTTCCAGCGACGCCGGTAGCATGATGGATTTTGTCATGGCGCGGACGGACGGGGTTTCCCTTCAAAAAACCGTCTTCGACATAGAGGAACTGCTTCCGGGCATAGGAAGCTTCCCCCTGCTTTCGGGTGACCCGGCTCGGCTTGCCCAGTGCTTCTCGCTTGTGCGGGAAAAGTACCCCCCGCAATCCAATCTGCCAATGATGGCAAAGATGACTTACGGGGGGCTTTCCGTTACATTCTGGGGTACACCGTTGCAGGGGACACTTGACGTGGCGGGTAAAGTGGAAAAGGTTCGGCAGTTCAGCCTGCTTTTGGCGGAACGGATCATCCTTATGCACGGTGGCGATTTGACCGTTCACAAGGATCACTGTACGATTGTCCTGCCTTGGACCACGCTTACGGGGGCCGAGCCGCACGGAAACACGGTAAGTTCCAGGGATAATGTCTTGGTTCTTTCGGGGCCTGATTCTCTGCCACAGGGCTTTTTTGATTTGCCGCAGGTGTACGATGCGGCAAACGCCCGCCCTGGCAGTGTCGCCTTTATTGCCTGGAACGCGGTGGCCGCAGGCACCGGGGATCTTGTTAAGATTGCGGGTCTGCGGCACAAGAGCGAATTCGACGGAGTTCCCTTTCTGTGCTATGGAATGCCTGCCGGGGCAGGCCGTAGGGCTGGCGACAATGTTGGCGGCCCAGCTTCCTCCCTTATGGACATGGTGGAAGTCGCTCTTAGCCCGCTTAAACAGGGAAATATCCTTTTTGTCGGACCCAAGGAATACTGGGCGGAAAAGGTCGAGCATTTCGCGCCCTTGGATGGAAACTGGGGTGAAAACAACCGCCCTGGCAAAATCCGCATAGACTCCATGTCCGTCTTTAACGAGACAGTTGGCGAGGTAAGCCCCCTGCTGGTCGTTTTCGACAGGATTGATGTCAAGGCGGCGGCATCCGTGCGGCGGCATCCACTGACCGTGACGGTTCCCATTATTATGGTTGACGACAAGATAGACAGCCAGGCGGACGTGTTGGCTCTAAGCCGATACCCCCGGCTGATAATATGCCATCGGGCAATGATTCCCTCGCCGGATTTCCGCAAGCGCGTGTGGGACCTTGCCGAAGGGGGCGAGATTCTGCCCCAGCACACCGGCGTTCTGGTAAAGAAGGCGATACTCTATTTCGATCATAATGCCGGTTCCTACATATCCCGCTGGAAACTGGCCGATACTGTCAATGTTAGCGAGGATTACCTTTCCCGCATCTTCCACCGGGAAATGGGGCTTCCCCTGTGGGATTACCTTAACCGTCTGCGAATATTCCTTGCCGCCGAACTTTTGCTGCAAACCGACGATTCGATTCAGGCAATAGCCCTGCAAACTGGTTTTCAGGACCAGTCCTACTTTTGCAGGATTTTCAAAAAAATGTACGGCGTTCCCCCAGGGCAGTTCCGAAGGAGCTAGTCCAGGTTTGCTGGGTAAAACGCCGGGATAGTCCAATAACGGGCCATTATTTTCCTGCGGTCCATGTATAAACTAAAATTGTATGAAAAATCAGAGCAAAACGATGCAAAGACATCAACTACTGCGGGAAATCGGGCGGCACCGTTCGGTGTACGGTCTTTTGCTTCTCCCGCTGGTCTATTTCATCATTTTTAGGTACATTCCTATCTGGAATGCCCAGATCGCCTTTAGGGATTTCGCGCCGCTTATAGACATACCCGAAGATCCCTTCATGGCCGAATTGCTTGGCATCGATCCGGATGCGAACAGTACACGCGGTGTCTTTAACAGTGTGTGGGTTGGTCTATACCACTTCAGGCACTTCATCAACTCGTTTTTCTTTTGGGAGATCATGCGGAACACCCTGGGCTACAGCTTTGGGAAGCTCCTTTTCGGGCTTCCTGTGGCTATACTCCTTGCCGTAATGATTTTCGAATGCACCAAGCCGGGGCTTGCCAAGGCCGTGCAGACCCTCGCATACCTTCCGCATTTTCTTTCCTGGGTAATAATGTTTGGTATCCTTCAAACTATTTTGTCCCCAGACGACGGCATTCTTAACGATGCCATACGTGCCTTTGGTGGTGAGCCAGTCGCCTTTCTTACCAATGTGCGGGCCTTTCCCTGGATCGTAATCCTTTCGGATGCCTGGCACACGATGGGTTGGAGTGCGATTATCTTCATCGCCGCGCTAATCGGCATCGACCCCACCCTGTTCGAGGCGGCGACTGTCGAAGGCGTAAGCGCAAGGCAGAGGGTATGGTACATAACCCTGCCGTCCATTCGCCCAGTCATAATCATGGTTGTGCTTCTGCGGCTGGGGACTATTTTGGACGCGGGCTTTCTACAGATATTCATGCTTTATTCCCCGGCGGTTTTCAGCGTGGCTGACATTGTAGATACCTGGGTGTACCGGCAGGGCCTTCTGCATCAGCAGTTCAGTCTTGCGACTTCGGTGGGCTTGTTCAAAGGAGTCGTTGGTTTGGCCCTGATCCTTACGGCAAACTGGCTGACTAAAAAGCTCGGCGATTCATCGATGTTCTAGGGGGGCGATTTTATGAACGGACTTGTTATAGTGTTTCTTGTACTCGCCATGATTGTTGCGGTTGTTGTCTTCTTTAACTTTTACCAAATGTCGGGAAAGAAAGGGGTCGGTGCCGGCAAGCAGGGTTCGGCCATAAAGGTTTCGACGGGGGATAGGCTGTTTTACGTAGGTATCGACCTATTCCTGGTTTTTATCTTTCTTCTTGTTGCCGTTCCCATGTGGAGCACAATCACGCTTTCGTTCCGCCCCATGGGTTTTGCTGGCAGCACTTTAGAGGGGATGGTGCTTGCGCCTTGGCATTGGTCCTTGTCGGCCTACGGGGCGCTTCTGGGTAACGATGGCTTTCTGCGAGCCTTTACAAACAGTTTTAGGATTCTTACTTTCGGTGTGGCCACCGCGTTGTTTCTTACCGTTCCAATGGCCTACGGGCTTTCTGTAAAGACCCTGCCTGGGCGAAAGCTTTTAGTCGTTTTGGTGCTTATACCATATCTTTTCCAGGTCGGTCTTATTCCCACGTACCTTGTAGTGGTGGGGGTGGGGCTTTCCAACACGCTCGCTGCGGTTTATCTGCCGTTTGCCATAAGCACTTACAATCTTCTTATTATGCGCCGCTTCTTCGAAGGCATTCCAGATGAGCTTAAGGAATCGGCCAGGATTGACGGCGCGAACGAGGTTAAGGTTCTTCTTAGAATTATTCTTCCGCTTTCGAAGCCGATACTAATGACCATTGGCCTGTTCTATGGTGTAAGCTTTTGGAACGACTTCTTTAGTGCCATGCTTTACATCCATCAGGATGCGTTGCAGCCCCTGCCCATACTTCTTCGTAATATTCTTATGGGTGCTGCCATGGCCGACGTGGTGGAAATCGGTGCTTTCGGTGATGCGCCTATTCAGGCGATAAGGGCGGCGAGCGTGTTCCTTGCGGCGATACCGATGATTATCGCGTATCCGTTCATACAAAAATATTTTACCAAGGGAACCATGTTGGGGAGCGTGAAAGGCTAGATATATACGCGAAGTTGCATGGGTGCCTGGATGGGTACACATGCAACTTTCATTGCAGGTGTGGGTTTTATTTGTTAGGAGGAATGTTGTGAAAAAACTGGTGTTTGCGATTTTGGCAGCGTCCGTGATTATGTTCGCTAGCTGTCGAGGAGATGATGGACTGGTAACCATAGAACTATGGTACGGTGCTGCGGTTACCGAGGCGGGCCCCCCCCCTAGGGATTGGCATGTTTTACAGAGGATACGTGACGAACTGGGTATCAACCTGGTTCTTAGCTCGTTGCCCTCGGCGGAAATCGATCAGGATGTCCGCATAAACGCCGCAGGGGCGGGCAACAATCTGCCCGATCTGTTCATGGTACGGCGTGGCCCGTTCATGAATCTGGTCAATGCGGGTCTTATCGCGCCTGTCGATCACTTGTATGATCTTATGCCGATAAGAAGTGCCCAGCGCTACAATGAGGAAAGCCGCAGATTTACCACGGTAAACGGCAGGTCCTTTGGTTTCGCGTCCCCTGGTGCGGCCCCAAGAAACGAGGGTCTGTTGATCCGCGCGGACTGGCTGGAAAACCTGGGTCTTGATGTTCCCGTTACTCTTGACGATTTCATGAATGTAATGAGGGCCTTTACCTTTGGGGATCCCGATGGAAATGGTGTGAACGATACCTGGGGCTTCGGCGCATTCCAGGAGCTTACCCCCCACGAAGCTGGCCTTGGTCGTCGCTTTGATCCCATCTTCGGGGCTTTCGGCGTGGCTGGCACTTGGAACCTTAGCTATGAGGATCCTGGTCTCAACATTCGCAACCCCGCCTATTTCGAGGCACTTGCTTTTGTCAGGCAAATGGTCGATGAAGGATTAATCGATCCGCAGTGGACGGCGCTTAGGCGGGACGATTTTAGGGCCAGATGGCGGCAGGGACGTTTCGGGATAATGCGGGAGCAGAACGCCGCGTTTGCCGCCCAGCACAACTACAGGGACTTTGATCTTCAGTTTCCCGAGGGGCGCTGGATCGTCATAGACCCGCCGTTGGGTCCGCATGGTCACAGGTCCGTGGGAGTCGATACACCTTCGTTCCGTATTTATGCGGTTTCCACCCGTGCGGTGATAGAAGGGAGGGGGCCGTATATCGCGCGGCTTCTTGAGTGGATGACCGAAAACTATTTTCTGCTTGGCTGGGGCGTAGAGGGCGACAATTTCGTGTTCGATGCGAATGGTGTACCCACGGTCGATGGTATTCCCGATCGTTCGCGTGGGTTCGATCAACCGGCGATGCAACGTTACACCCAGCTTCGCAACAAGGTTTTCTATAACAGCGATGTCGAGTTGGCCGCTAGATTCCCCATATGGACTACGGTAAATGGCAGGGAAATGAGTGCGCTGTGGACCTTGCGCGAGATGCAGATAAGGCCCTGGACACCGAATACTGGTGCCGATGCGCTTCCCTTACCCAATGCCGATGTCGAGCGTTTGTACAATCAGAGGATAGTGGAGTTCGTCACTGGCACGATTCCCCTTACCCAGGCGAACTGGAATACCTTCCTTGACGAGTTTGACAGGATTGGTGGCGGAATTTGGGAAGACACGGCAATAACTGCGGCTAGGGAGTCGGGCTTTATACAGGCCCCGCTTATTGCGGCGGTGATCGAGTAGTTAAGACAACGGGGGAAAATTCTGTGAGCGATAGTTTGACAGCAGGGCTGGTTCCGACCACCAAGTCGGCCCCTATGGTTCGTTCGGTGATGGGACGTTACAAGCCAGAAGAGATGCGCTGGCATTACGAGCATGGTCTTGTGTTGCAAAGTATTTTCCTTCTTGGGCAGCGTAGGGGGCAAGAGGAATTCTGCTCTTACGTGAAGTCCATGTACGACACTAAGATAGGCCCGGGGGGGGAGATACTCACGTATCGTGAAAGTGAGTTTAACCTTGATCAGGTAAACCCGGGCAAGGTTCTGTTTTTGTTGCACGAAAAATATGGCGAGGAAAGGTACCGCGTTGCCATCGAAAAACTAAGGGAACAGTTGCGGAAGCACCCAAGAACCAAAGCGGGCGGCTTTTGGCACAAGCAGATATACCCCTGGCAAATGTGGCTTGACGGGTTGTACATGCAGGGGCCTTTCTATGCCCAATATGCCGCGAAGTACGGCAGCCCCGCCGATTTTGACGACATAGCTCTTCAGTTTACCCTGGTCGAATCAAAGGCCAGGGACGATAAGACGGGGCTTCTGTACCATGCCTGGGATGAATCCTGCGAACAGAAATGGGCGGATCCGAATACCGGGTGTTCCCCCCATTTCTGGGGTCGGGCCTTGGGCTGGTATTGCATGGCCTTGTTGGATACCTTGGATTTTGTTCCCCAGTCTTGCAGGGAAGTTTCCGATGCGCTTGTTGCTATAGCCAGGCGGCTTCTGGCCCCATTGTTGAAATACCAGGATTCGCAAAGCGGCCTTTGGTATCAGGTTTTGGACAAAGGTGGCGAGGCGGGTAACTACACCGAAAGTTCGGCATCGTCGATGTTCGTGTACTTTCTGTTTAAGATGTTGCGTCTTGGACTTGTTCCCAAGGACGAAGTTGAACGGGTAAAAGCTGCTGCGGATATGGCCTATCGTGGGCTTCTGGAACAGAAATTGCGGGAAGATGATTCTTCTGGGGAACTGCACCTTACCGACATTTGTGCGGTCGCTGGCCTTGGGGGGAACCCTTACCGTGATGGTTCCTACGGGTACTATGTTGGCGAACCTGTGGCCATCGATGACTTCAAGGGTGTTGGCCCTTTTATCCTGGCTAGTATGGAAAAAGAGGGCCTTTTCAATTAGGGTTGCTGCGCTAGACGAGCGTGGCGCGATAACCTATATCGGTGCGGCAGAACAGATTGTCGCACCGTATTTTTTTGATTTCCTCGTACACCTCTTTCTGTGCCAAGGCAAGCGTCGCCGCCTTTCTCGCGACAACCAGCACGCGCCCGCCGTTTGTCACGTATTGCCCGTTCTTGTAATCGGTTCCGCAGTGGAAAACAAGGGTGTCGTCTTTTAGATCTCCAAGCCCTTCGATGGGAAAGCCCGTGGGGTACGCGCCAGGGTAACCCTTGGAGCCAAGCACCACGCCAATAACCGCGTTGTCGCTCCATTGCGGCGTGACTGCCTCGCCTTTAAGCAGGGCCGTTATCGCCTGGAACAAGTCGCTTTCCAGCCTTGGCAGCAGAACCTGTGCCTCTGGATCGCCAAGGCGGGCGTTGAACTCTATCACTTTCGGTCCCAGCTTCGTGGCGATAAGCCCCGCGTACAGAAAACCCGTAAAGCTTCGCCCTTCCTGAACCATTGCTCTTGCCGTTTTTACAAGAATATCCTCGGTTGCGCTTTTGACGGCATCATTGCCAATCTGCGGCACAGGCGAATAGGCCCCCATGCCGCCGGTGTTTGGCCCCTTGTCGCCGTCATAGGCACGTTTGTGATCCTGCGACAAGGCCATTGGGTGGACTTCATCCCCGTTCACGAAAGCGATGAACGAGAACTCCTCGCCTTCAAGAAAGTCCTCTATCACGACCTTTCTGCTTGCCTCGCCGAATTTGCCATCCTTCATCATTTCCCCAAGTGCTTGCCTGGCTTCTTCCTGGCTTTGGGCTATGACCACGCCTTTTCCAGCGGCCAGGCCATCCGCTTTTATAACGGTAGGCATTACGGCCTTGTCGATGTAATGACAGGCTTCGTCGTAATCCGTAAAGACTTCGTAGGCGGCGGTGGGAATGTCGTACTTTTTCATAAGGTCTTTGGTAAAGGACTTGCTCCCCTCGATGGCGGCGGCGGCGGCTGTGGGGCCAAAGACTGGCAGATTGGCTTGCATAAAGCGATCGGCAATCCCGTTTACCAGGGGGACTTCTGGACCAATCACCGTAAGGGCGATTGCTTCTTTTTTCGCGAAGTCGATTAGCGCGTCAAAATCGTTTTCGTCTATGTCCACCAGGGTAGCCACATCCGCCATGCCTCTGTTCCCTGGGGCTACGAACACCGCGCCTACCGAGGCGGACTTAGAGAATTTCCATGCCAATGCATGCTCGCGCCCGCCGCGTCCAATCACCAAAACCTTGTTCATCGCTTTTCTCCTGTGCAGGGCCATCATACTAGGTTTTTTCGGTAAATCCAAGGTGTACCTTGCCCGAAAGTCGTTATTTAATTAGCGGTTCCTTAAACTCGCGGGATCAATCTGCGAGCCTTCTGTGTCAACCGTGGTTTCCGCAGCGGTTTTTCCTGTCAAATTCTCAATTTGCCCTCCGATAAATTGCCCAATCAGCCCCTCAATCTCGGTCAGGGCGATAATCTTTAGGTTGTCCATGGCCTCGGAAGGGCCGATCTGCTTGTAGAAAAGAAGGGTGGAGTCTATTCCCAGAGCCGAGGCCAGCTTTTCGATCATTTCCGGCGAAGGGAATTTTTTGCATATTTCGATCATCCCTATATAGCTGGTGTTGCTGTTTACTTTTTCTGCAAGTGTGGCCTGTGACCAGCCTAGGGCATGGCGATACAATTTCAGGTTTTTGGCCAATACCTGTCGGATATTCATCATATAAAACCTTAAATCTTTAGTCAGTGTACTTGCGTGGCGGGGGCTTGACCAATTTTCTTTTGGAAGATATGATATATTCTATTGGCCGATTGTGATTATGTGCTTGTAGCCGATTACGGTTGCGTGTTTGGGCTATCTGGGGTTTCTTTGGAAAATCATGGCTGGCGAATCAAAAATCTGGAATATGCGTGATTGCCTGTCAAGGATAAGAGGTTGGGCATCACAAGAAGGAGCGTGTTATGAAAAAAACACAATTTGTTGTCTATGGCATTTTAGCCGTAGTTCTGGCTTTGGTGTCTATTGCCTGTCGCGGCCCCAATGATCCGGCTCCATCCACTGGTTCCATTACAGGTACCATGGCCTTTCCAAGTGGTGCCGATGGAATCGCCATTACCGTTGGGCTGGAAGCAGTGCAGGGCGGGTTTTCACGTAACCTTGTTGTTACCTGCGAATCCACTGATGGCGGTTTATTTAGGTTTGACAACATCCCTCCTGGAACCTACGCCATGTTTGTGTCATTACAGGATTCCTCTGAAAGATCCATGGTGCGTAATATAACCGTAACGGCAGGTAGAGTATATCCCCTAGGTACGATACACATCAACCTTGGTTGCAGTTGCCTTCATGGCAATGCCCCTCCGTGTGGATGCGGCACAATCCCTGATGCCTGCGGCTGTACTAATGGCAATGTCGGCTGTGCATGTGGAGGACAGGGGGCTCCATCTGCCATTACTATTAATGCGGATGGTTACTGGGTAATCAACGGTATTGTTACGGATATACGGGCACAGGGGCAAGATGGGACAACGCCTACTATTGCCATTGATGCCGACGGATACTGGGTCATTAATGGCGTAGCCACGGATGTACGTGCGCAGGGCCCACAGGGACCCCAAGGACCCGCTGCTACTATTACCATAAATGCGGATGGATATTGGGTTATCAATGGTGTTGTAACAGATGTACGTGCGCAAGGGCAGGACGGACAAGCGGGAATTACACCTACTGTTACGATCAACACCGATGGATACTGGGTTATTAACGGTGTAATAACGGGTGTACGTGCACAAGGAATCCAAGGGCCCCAGGGACCACCTGCTACCGTTACCATAAATGCGGACGGGTATTGGGTGATCAACGGTGTTGTAACTGATGTACGTGCACAAGGGCAAGACGGACAACCTGGGACAATGCCCACTATTACGATAAATGCCAGTGGCTACTGGGTTGTCAATGGCATAGCGACCGATGTGCGGGCGCAAGGTCCGCAGGGCCCCCAGGGGCCCCAAGGGCCAGCCGCTACCATTACGATAAATGCCGATGGCTACTGGGTTATAAACGGTGTTGTAACAGATGTACGTGCACAAGGGCAAGATGGGCAACCTGGAACAACGCCCACTATTGCTATTAATACAGCAGGGTACTGGGTTATTAACGGTGTGGTAACTGGCGTACGTGCACAAGGAACCGAGGGGCCCCAGGGACCACCCGCTACAGTTGCGATTAATGCGGACGGGTACTGGGTGATCAATGGTGTGGTAACGGATGTACGTGCACAAGGGCAAGATGGGCAACCTGGAACAATGCCTAGTATTACTATCAATACGGCAGGGTACTGGGTTGTAAATGGTGTAGCTACGGATGTGCGGGCACAAGGACCCGAGGGGCCCCAAGGGCCTCCAGCTACTGTTACGATTAATGCCGACGGATATTGGGTAATCAATGGCGTTGTTACGGATGTACGGGCACAGGGACAAGACGGGCAACCTGGGACAACGCCCACTGTTACGATCAACGCTGACGGATATTGGGTTATCAATGGCGTAGTCTCGGGTGTACGTGCACAAGGGCAGCAAGGACCTACTGGACCACAAGGCCCGCAAGGGCCTGCCGCTACCATTACAATCAACGCCGAAGGATACTGGGTAATCAACGGCGTTGTTACGGATGTACGTGCACAAGGGCAAGACGGACAGGCTGGAACAACGCCAACGGTTACGATCAACGCCGAAGGTTATTGGGTTATCAATGGCGTGGCCTCGGATGTACGTGCACAGGGAACCGAGGGCCCGCAGGGACCACCTGCCACTATTACGATCAATGTGGATGGTTACTGGGTAATCAACGGTGTTGTAACGGATGTACGGGCACAAGGACAGGACGGACAGGCTGGAACAACGCCCACTATTACTATCAATGTTGCAGGGTACTGGGTTATTAATGGGGTAACCACGGATGTACGGGCACGGGGAACGGAAGGCCCAGTAGGTCCACAAGGGCCGACTGGGCCTACTGGCCCACAGGGGCCGACTGGTCCGCAGGGACCCCAAGGGACTCCTGGGCAAGTAATACCTGTAACAGGCTTGTCGATATCTGGAAACGGGCTTACTCGGGTTTCGGCTGGCACATATACCCTTTCCATTGTTATGGGTAGCAGCGTTGTTCTTACCGCAGATGCGACTCCGAATAATGCCTTGATCCATACTTTGCTTTGGGACTTTAGTGGCGATGGCATAGCACGTCTTACCAGGGTAAATAGGAACAGGTTGGTATGGACTGGACCCTACACCGCTGCTGAAGTAACTGCCGCTTCCTCGCCAGGAAGTGCGACAATAAACGTGACCGCGCTTGGCAGTGGTGATAGTGAGGTTACGGCGACTATTGCTGTAACTGTAACCGTGCCACCCATATCCTGGACAATAACTCCAGTTGGTAGTCCAACCACAACCGCAATAGACTTTTCTTTCTATACCGATCCTGGGCCTATGAATGCAACTGACTTTACTATTGCTTCTGGGACAGGCTCGGCGACAAGGGGGACTTTATCAGGCACTGGATTGACGCGGAGATTAACGGTTTCCAATGTAATTGCTGGAACCATATCGATTTCCATCAACCGGGCAGGGATTGCAATTGGGCCTCAGACCGTGGCGGTTTTTGCGCCTAATAACTGGACTGCAACCCCAGTTGGTAGTCCAACCACAACCGCGATAACACTTAACTTTAATTCCGCTCCTACTGGACTCGTTGCGACAGATATTACGATTGCTTCTGGGACAGGTGCGGCAACGCGAGGAACTCTGACTGGTACTGGGAACACGCGGACATTGAATGTTTCCAATGTGACAGCTGGGACGGTATCGATCTCGATTAGTCGGGCGGGGATTGCAACTGGGCCTCAGACCGTGACACTTGCTGGGCCTATCCCTTGGACCGCAACCCCTACTGGTAGTCCGACCACAACCGCCATAACACTTAACTTTAATTCCGCTCCAACAGGACTTATTGCAACAGACATTACAATTACTTCTGGGACAGGTACGGCAACAAGAGGGACTTTGACTGGCACTGGGAACACGCGGACATTGAATGTTTCCAATGTGACTGCTGGGACGGTATCGATCTCGATTAGTCGGACGGGAATTGCAACTGGGCCTCAGACCGTGACACTTGCTGGGCCTATCCCTTGGACCGCAACCCCTACTGGTAGTCCGACCACAACCGCCATAACACTTAACTTCAATTCCGTTCCCACGGGACTCGTTGCGACAGATATTACGATTGCTTCTGGGACAGGTGCGGCAACGCGAGGGACTCTGACTGGTACTGGGAATACGCGGACATTGAATGTTTCTAATGTGACTGCTGGGACGGTATCAATTTCGATTAGTCGGGCAGGGATTGCAACTGGGCCTCAGGCCGTGACACTTGTTGCGGCTCCAGTCAATGTTACGGTAACCTTTGCTGCCAACGGCGCAACATCAGGAACGGTACCGCCTCCGCAGACAGTGTTAAGCGGCACCACCATAACGCTTCCAGGCCAGGGTACGCTGCAAAGGACTGGACACACCTTCAACGGATGGAACACCAATGGGGCTGGCACGGGAAACAACCACGTTGCGGGTACTTCCTTTACGGCTATTGGCAATGTTACTCTGTTTGCCAGATGGATTTCCGTTGGCACTGCCCATGTGGATTATCGTGTTGTTGGAACATGGGATAGGCTAAATGTGGATCATCCTGAAGTGCTTATGCTGACCAGTAATGGAACTGGTAGGGTTGTAGGGCCCTCTGGGGATTTTGCTTTGCAGTTTACCGCTCACGATGGTCTGTTTGCTGTAAATAGAACTGTTGGCGGAAGTGCACACGGAACTTACAGTTTTTCTGGAAGTAACATTGCTGCGATAGATTTTCTTGCGAGAGTACCAGCCAATTTGGATTTCTTTTTTTCAGGAACGTGGAACAGGAGGCTTGGTAATGCTCGCGACCTTGATGGTACTTGGGGGGGAAGTTCTGAAGGTGTCTTTTTCGAAGTAAGGATGACAGCTACAACTTGGTCTATTTCAATTCCCGCTCTTGGCTTTTTCGATAATGGGTGGTATGTAATGGCTGCGAATGGTCATACAGCGCGACTTTTTGGCACAGGTGCTGTGGAACTTGGGACAGCTTACATTACTGGCAATAATACTGCCCGTGTCGTACTAAATCAGGCCTCCGCTTTTCCAGGAACTTATAATGTTTCTAGGAATACAGGCCATGCCAGAAGTGCGGGTAGCATGGGGAATTTAATTTCGCTTGATGAAAACACCTGGGCAGGGGGTTACATTGCTTATGCAAATGGGGAGTTCTGGTTCTCTTTCCCGGTTACGGCAGGGGTTACCTATCGTCTCTGGTGGAATGATAGGTATCAGGGGAACGACACCAAAACAATGGACACGCGGGTTTTTATTGTTAATCCAGATGGAACCCATGTGGGAGAATCTTCTGGGGAAGATTCAAGATGGAATACCCCGTTTGTTATCACACCAACCCAAAGCGGTACAATGAGGATAAGGGTTACTGGGTGGCAAACTAATGACACTGGTTCCTTTGGAATTGTGTATAGCACTGGCACCGCGAGACCACCAGTACCGTTACAGGGCCTTGGCTTGGAGCTCATGGAGCAGTCATTCCGTTACGGACCTCGTGCAAGAACTCGCAGGTAAGCGGTAATAAAGGCAAGCCCAATCTTCGGGCTTGCCTTATATACGGAAATTGAGCGGCGAATTCATCATGCAACTAGGCAGGGGTTGCAACAAGAGCCTCTGCTTTCGACAACGGGCTGCAATGACCACCAGACGTGGTAAAACGCCGTGCGTACAAGGCTTTGGCGGATGCCGTGCTGAACAAGTTCTCCTTGAGGGTGGATTTTTAGAGATATCTTTATTGAAGCCGAGGACTAAGAAGTGTAAAAGCAGGCTGGGGCGATAGGGGTTGTCCCCCAGCCTGCTTTTCCAATCTGTTCATGATCTTCGCCATTGCTTTCTTCTGAAAGTTTTGGTATATTACCTAATATGAAGTACCACATTTTCATTGGTTCCACACTGGACGATGTGAAGAGTGAGCGAAAAGAGCTTCCCAGAATAGTAATGGAACTCGGGCACACTCCGGTTATGGCGGATTATCTCGATGATGAGGCAAGAAACGCCCCCAAGCTTCTTCAGAAGATCATCGAGGAATGTGATTACTTTATCGCCCTGGTCGCCCACAGGCACAGCGATTCGGCGGGGAACGCCTCGCCGCTGCTTAACGAGTGCACGATAGCGGCAAGAAAGGGCATCCCGATTCTCGCGCTTGTCATAGACGACAAGGCCCGCTGGAAGCCGGCGAAAAAGGAAAAGGACGCGGCACTTGTCCGCAAGCTTGACGAATTCAAGGCCAGGCTCAAGGGCGGCCCATGCGAGACCTGGATCAACACCCCAGATCTCTGCAACAAGGCCCAGACCCTTCTTGTGCAGGAACTAAGCCTATATAAAAGACCAGGCTGGGTACGGGCGGATAAACTTATCGATCCCACCGTGGCCAACGAGATTTCCCGCCTCAGCAGCGAGAACGACGACCTTCGCAGGCAGATTCTGCACGATGATCACACGCTTTTTGCCAAGCTTAAAGACGAGGAGGATCATGCCCTCAAGGTGCTCGCCCTTAACAAGGTGACGCTAAGTTTCTATTATACACACGGCGACAACTGGGAGAATGCCAGGCAGTTCCGATACATACGCATCTTCAAGATACTCGTTCCCGAGCTTGTCCTTGGCAAAAGTACCAGCGAGATTTCCAGGTTCCTGGGCACGGTGCTTAACCCGGATCTGGAAAAAACGGTTCGCAAGGACTATCCTACTCCGTCCAACTCGATCAAGAAGATCATGGCGGACTTTTCCGTGCTAAAGCTGGTGAAATGCACCCACGGCGAGGAAAAACACGCCGACAACGAAGTCTGGGAAACCACCGAGTACGGCAAGGAACTTTACTCGGCATATCGAATGCGACAGTTGGATAAAGTTCTCGTAAGAAAGTCGGAAAATTCAGAGGCCCCTGAAAGTTGAAAGAGTACACGTCCCTCCACACGCATACCTTATTTTGCGACGGCGAAAACGACGTGGAGATGATGTGCCACAGTGCCTTCGAGAAAGGGCTTGCCGCAATCGGGTTCAGCTCACATTGCCCGATGGGAAAGGCTGGGATGGAAACGCTGTGGCACATGAAGGACGAGCGGCTGGGTAAGTATATAGAAGAAGTACGCATCGCCCGCCGCCGCTGGGAAGGAAAGATTGCCGTTTACCTTGGTCTTGAGGTTGACTATATCAAAGGGCTGCGTTCCGCACGGGATAGCGATATCGTGGAACTTGGCCTGGATTACCTTATCGGCTCGGTGCATTATATCGTACCGCCGCAGGGCAAGCCCTGGGCCGGTCTTTTTACCGTTGACGAGCCGCTCGCCGAAATGGAAAAAAACATGCAGTCGAGCCTTGGCGACGATGGCGAGGCGTTGATGAATGCCTATTGGGATGCGGTTCTGGAAATGGTGAACCTTGGCGGATTCGACATCGTGGGTCATTTGGACCTGGTAAAGAAGAACAACGGCAAGGCCCGCTGGTTCGACGAGGAAAGCGACTCCTGCATGCGAAGGGTCGAGGAAGCCGTCCTGGCCATTGCCTCCGCCGGCCTGGTTGTCGAGGTCAATACTGGGGGGATGAACCGGGGTTACCTGCGGGAACCCTTCCCATCTCCTTCGATTCTGCGCTTGCTTCGGCGGCACGATGTCCCCGTGATGATCAGTGCCGATGCCCACCGCGCGTGTGACATTGCCGGGCATTACCCAGAGGCCTGCCAGTCTTTGCGCGATGCAGGCTATTCCAGCCATGTGGTTTTTGGGGGAACAGGCAACGGAAGGCCAATCTGGCGCGAGCAAACGCTCTAAACCGCAACGTTTGTATCAAAATGACCCAATTTTCAGCCTTTTTAGCCAAGTGTGTCATTTTGATACACTTATGCTGAGAATTGCTGAGGCTTTAGTATGAAGGCATGAAAAGGGAAGGGTTGGCAAATAAGGACTGGCTTCCCGGTGTTTCAAAACCAGTTGGTCTTTTTCGTATTTTTAGACATTTGTAACATTCACTCCTACCCTCCGTGGGACTTTGCCACTTGGCACGGTTTTTGCTGCTATAGGCTGACAAGCAGAGGAGGAATATTATGAACACTACGAACGCAAAACAAACCAGAAAGACGGAAAAGTCCGGGGCCGATGAGAATGTTCTAAGAATGTACCTCAAGGAAATCAGCCGTATTTCACTGCTAACAAGAGAGGAGGAAGACAGGCTAGCCAGGGCCGCCGTCCAAGGCGACCTTGTCGCCCGCAACAAGCTGGTAAACGGGCATCTGCGTTTTGTCGTCAGCGTCGCTAAGAAATATCAGGGGCAGGGAATGCCGCTGGCGGATCTTATCAACGAGGGCAACATTGGGCTGATAAACGCCGTGGAAAAATATGACGCTGACAGAGGGTATCACTTTATTTCCTACGCGGTGTGGTGGATACGGCAGGCCGTGCTGAAGGCGCTTTGCGAGAAGTCAAGGCTAATCAGGCTGCCGGTAAACCGCGCGAATGACCTTATTCAGATTGGGAAGGCGCAGAAAATGCTTTCTTCCCAGGGAGGGGGCGAGGTCGAGATAAGAGAAATCGCCCAGCTTCTGAACATGAGCGAGAACCACATCGACGACATAATCGCCATATCCAGGGAGATGCTCTCGCTGGAGAAGATGGTTTCCACAGGGAAGGGGTCCTCGCCGCTTAGCAACTTTGTCGAGGACAGCAACAACGGGTCGCCGGATCAGGAAGTTATGAAAAAATCGCTGGAACACGATCTGGAGGCAGTGCTTCACACGCTTGACAGAAGAGAGGCGGATATTATACGATTCCGATATGGCCTAGGGACACAGGAGCCTATGTCCCTGAAGGAACTCGGCGAACGTTACGATCTTACCAAGGAGCGTATACGGCAGATAGAAGAGAAAGCTCTTTCGCGTCTGCAGCACCCAAGTAGGAAAGCCAAGCTAGAGGCCTATGTGGCATAGGGCAAGGGCCCCTCGAAAATAATTTGATTTTTTTGAGGGGCTGGACGAAAAAAAATGCGGGGACGTATTGACATAGTTTTGAAAAATAGGCTATGTTGTAAAAACCGTTGGGGGCGTAGTGAAGTTGGTTTATCACGCTGGCCTGTCAAGCCGGAGATCGCGGGTTCAAGCCCCGTCGCTCCCGTAACCAAGGGATTCCCTTGGTGTTGCAATGATTTGCTGTTCGTTTAGACGGCTCTTGGTCGTTTCCGGGCAGTAGCGCAGATGGTAGCGCGCTTGGTTCGGGACCAAGAGGTCGCCGGTTCGACTCCGGCCTGCCCGAAAGCAAGTCTTTGCCGTTGCCTTGCGGTGGCGGAAAATATTTTCGAATATTTTCCTGGGCCGCTTGACAAAAAAGTGAGAGTTTGATATGTTTGATCCCGTTGCTTTGCAATGGGTTTACGGTGGTGGTTAAGTCTTGCGTGGTGTTCCATGTGAGGCCGTGTCATCCAGTCTTGGGACGCTCTTAAAGTCATCTCAAGTTTAATCTGTTCGGTTCGGGCGTTATGTGCCTGGGCATTGTGTTTTGAGCGGTCGAAAAAAAATAATTTTTTTTGCCTTAGGTGCTTGACAGCAACTGGGAAAAAATGATAAGATTGCGGAATCGACCTAAGGTAAGATTGCTTGCTTAGGTTGGAATGCGAAGCCTTGTTTGGCATCGCGAAGATATTTGGCATAACGCCCGCGTCCCCGGATGGGGTGGCGGGCATAGGGAAGGGGAGAGGATAGGAAGCGTCGCGCGTCTTCGGGCGCGCGGCAGCGAGTGTTTCGTAGGGTAGGACCCCGCCGCCAGGGCGGGGGCTTCGTGATAGTCTAGCCGGCTTCGGCCGGATAGAATACGCATCATGGAGAGTTTGATCCTGGCTCAGAACGAACGCTGGCGGCGCGTCTTAAGCATGCAAGTCGGGCGGCAAGGGGGCTTCGGCCCCCCTAGAGCGGCGGACTGGTGAGTAACGCGTGGGCGACCA
>Ga0209755_10001823_pt1 | contig 31426 bp, 34 predicted proteins | sample TergutCo191P1_FD_187301 | JGI IMG/M metagenome (GOLD analysis project Ga0209755, IMG submission 187301) | Cornitermes sp. P1 segment gut microbial communities from Petit-Saut dam, French Guiana - Co191P1 (SPAdes) (version 2) | ecosystem: Host-associated > Arthropoda: Insects > Digestive system... | reverse complement strand
TTTAAACGAAGGTTTAATTGCTACATTGTTTTTTAACCTTTTCTGAATTATTTGCAATATCGTGGTTCAGACGTTTTCTATATTTCGCTTAATCCATGATCTCCTTCCTCCATGTTTCCAAAACTTACCCGGGCGGCAATACCGCTCTCTTAGACGTCAATTTGAAAATAAACAAAGGCGAATTCGTGTTTTTGACTGGAGCTAGCGGAGCGGGTAAAACTACGCTCCTGAAAATGATTTACATGGACGAGTTTCCGGATAAAAAAAGCAAAGGACAGGTTTTGATAGACTTTGGAAAAGAACACTTTGACAGCCAAAAAATGTCGCTGAGACGGGTGCAGGCTATAAGACGAAAAATCGGGATAGTGTTCCAAGACTTCAAACTGCTCTCAGACAGAACCGTTTTTGAAAACGTAGCGCTCTCGCTCCTGGTTTCTACAGATTTCTCGCAAACGGAAATCAAAAAACGAGTTCTGGAAACGCTTAGCATCGTTGGAATCCTGCAAAAGAAAAATTCCACGCCAACAGAACTCTCCGGCGGAGAACAACAAAGAGTGGCAATCGCCAGAGCCATGATACACAGCCCATACCTCCTAATCGCAGACGAACCAACCGGCAACCTCGATGCAGACAATGCAAACGAAGTCTATAAAATTTTCCAAAAAATAAACGCAACCGGCACAGCAGTAATAATGGCAACGCACAACCCCTCATTCTACCAAAATACCACATACAGACACCTCATTATGAAACAGGGAGTATTGAATTATGATAACTCTGCTGCCAACCTCGCATTTTAACGGCACGGTTCAAGTACCGGGCTCAAAAAGCATTTCCAATAGAGTGCTGCTTATGGCGTATTTGGCAGAAGGGGAGAGCGAGTTTACCGGCATTCTGGAAAGCGACGATACCAAATACATGAGAGATGCTTTGGAAAACATTAAAAATAAAAAGAACGACTTGTTTTTAGGCAACGCCGGGACTGCAATGCGCTCCCTGACTGCGGCTCTGTGCATAGGAACCGGAGAATATATTTTGCGTGGCGAACCCAGAATGCATGAAAGACCCATAAAAGACTTGGTTGAAGCCTTGCGCTCGCTTGGCGCAAATATAGAATACCTGCAAAACGAAGGCTGCCCTCCGCTGAAAATAAATGCAAACGGATTAAACGGCGGTTCTGTCAGAATAAAAGGAAATATATCAAGCCAATTCTTAACCGCGCTTTTAATAGCGGCTCCGTATTGCAAAGAAGCTTTGGAAATAATTGTTGACGGAGAACTCATATCAAAACCCTATGTCTATATGACAATGCGCTTGATGGAAAAATTCGGGATAAAAGTGGAAAACAATGATTACAAAAGCTTTAAAGTAGAAAAAGGCGTTTACAAAGGACAAAAGCTTAATATAGAAGGCGATGCTTCTTCTGCCAGTTATTTCTGGGCCGGCGCTGCCATAACAAAAGGCAATGTGGTTGTGAAAGGCATTGAAAAAGACAGCTTGCAAGGCGATGTGATGTTTCTGGATGTATTGCCTCGCTGCTTTGACGGAATAACTGTGGATGCAACTCTTTTTCCGGATGCGGCTATGACAATTTGCCCAGTCGCCTGCTATGCAAAAGGCAAAACGAAAATTACCGGCATAGCTAGCTGGAAGGTAAAAGAAACCGATAGAATTTCCGCAATGGCAAACGAACTCCGCAAAGTTGGCGCAGAGGTTGTTGCCGGAGATGACTTTATAGAAATAAACCCTCCCGAAATTATCAAGTCTGCTACAATAGAAACCTACAACGACCACAGAATGGCAATGTGCTTCAGCTTGCTTTCCCTGAACTCTCCGCATAAAAACGGCGCAGAAATCACAATCTTAAATCCTTCCTGCGTAAATAAAACTTTCCCTGAATACTTCTCACTCTTCAACCATCTTACATTGGCCAATGCCTAAAATGCATGGATCCCAAAATCTGTGCCTGTAAAGCAATCCTACATTTTTTTCCAAACGAGTTTCGTCTCCGGCTGTTTCCGTTGGAAAATAACTGCGTGCCACTAGATTTGTGCTGATATCCAAAGACGGATCTATCAAATTGCGGTTTATATCCGTAGAATCAAAAATAGGCAAAGTGTAGCGAAGACCGGTTTCATAAGATTTGTCATAGCGAGGGTTTGTACTATTTTCGTTTGTATTTGTGTAACCAAAAACCAAGTCTAAATTTTTAACCCACTTGGAAAGGCTAATAGGAACTCGGACATAATTTGTGTCTTCATCCTGAGGAACATCGTTGAGCAACTTCCATTTAAAGTCTATATCTCCAATCATATTTCCGCCTATAATGCGATTTATGGTAGAAGACATCGCTTTTCCGAAAATTTTTCCGGCAACTCTGTCTCGGTCAATAGCGGTTCCATCGTCATAGTTTTCCGATATGCAACCTAACAGCATGCTGTAATAGATGAGCGCAGGCGAAGCTTCAACATTGCAATTTGTGGAGGGTTGCATATTGAGTTTGGCAAGCGGGCCGGTCATGTCCACAAAAATATCGCAATTCTCTTCTTTGTTCAGGCAAAATTGATAATGGTTAGACAAACGCAAATCAATTTCACCCTGTTTTATAGATGTGCTTTGCCAAAAAATCCTCAAAGAAGATATATTGTACATGGCAAAATCGCTATAGCCAAGTTTTCCGCCGCCTATGGAATTTATGTCTCCGGAGAGCAAAATGTTTTTGGTGGTTCCAAGCACGGATACATCTACCACAAATGAGAATGCGGCGAAATTCGTGTTTACAACGGCCGCTTCTCTTCCTGTTTGAATTCTTATTCTGAGATCCGTTGGGCGGCTGGTTAAAGCCGCTCGCTCGCTTGCGCTTCCTCTGGACTCCCTTAAAAGCGGTCCTAAAAATTTATTTATGCGTTTCCAGGTTCTATCGATATGCAAAGGGTCTGGTACCAAGTCCAAAGTTTTTTTATACGAAGCCTTGCTTATTTCAAAATCTCCCGTTATGCGGGAATTTGCCTGCGATTGCCCGATTTGAAACGGAAGTCTGTAAACGGCTTGCCCTTTTAGGAGAGCTTCTGCATCTCCATAATCTGCGTTATTAAGGCGGTAAAGTATTGATGGCAATTCCGCAAAAATTGTTATTCCGGCAGAATCCAAAGCGGTTCTTCCTGATCCGTTTTTTACTTGAATAAGTTGGTCGTTTAACAGCGATAATGTAAATTGCTTTGTGTTGAAGGATAAGTCTCTTATGTTAGCTTCTTTTAGGTCAAATTGCAATTTTGCCGTTATTTGCTCATCGTTTTGCCCATAAATGAAAATAGAATCTGCAGTGAGCATTCCTCTTCTAATTCTTCCGCTGAATGTAAATGGTATTTTGAAAAATTCTATTTCATAAATGTTTTCCTTGGCGCTGAACGTTGCTGTGAGGGAATCCAGAGCGTTTCTCCCAAGCGCAGTTCTTGCGGCGATATTGATATTTGCATTTTTTATTTCGCCGGCACCGCTTGGCAAAAACCAATCTCCTAGCACTTTTATATTTCCGGATAAATTTTTAAAATCTTTGCTGAGCAACCCATTGAATGTTAAGTTTCCTTTATTGCCTATATTATTCGCCGTATAAGAGACATTAACCGGAAAATCGCTTTTCCCTTTTGGTTTATTCATTACGGCTTTCAAAGTGCCGTTCCACAAACCTTCGCCTCCCAAAAATAAGCGATTGGAAATTTTTACGGAATCCCCAACTGCTTCAAGGTATAAATTCGGAAAATTTATTGTACTGGAATTCAAACCTCTCAATGCGATTTTCGTGAATATTATATTGCCTTGCAAACCGTTTTCTTCGTCTAATTTCAGCTTTCCGTTGGCATAGCCGCTTGAAAGAGTAGAATCTCCGAACATGGCGAAAAGCGAGGTCAAATCCATGTCCGAAATATTTATGTTTGTTCGCAAAATGTCAAAATTTTCCCTGTTTTTGAAAGGCAGCAAGGCGAGCAAAGATCCCTCTATTTTCTTATTATTATGCTCTATTTCAACATTTCTTGCAGCCAGGGAATCTCTGTGCATTTTAATATCCGCTTTTGCGTTTACGGCGAAATCCTTGATAACAGTGGATAGCGAAACAGAGGCCAAGCCTTTTTCTATTTCAAAGTCGTGATTCCAAGTTCCGGTGACAATCCCGTTGTAGCCTTTTAGCATTGTTGTATCAGCGAAAGGCAATTCAACTGTATTCACATTTTTCAAAGACAAATCTATTTTTGGGCTGAAGGTTCCGTAAACTTCCGCTACGCCGCCGCCTTGCTGATTCAGTTTGAATGCAAAATATTCCTTATCCCATATAACTTCGCCAGAAAATTCGTTTTCATAGCCTCTGCGCTTTATTGTGCCCTTTGGAAAATGAATGCCTTTAGAATCCAGCCAAAGAGAAACTTCAAAGTCTTCTGCGGCTGCATAATAAGCGTATGGAACTTTTGTTTTCAAATTTGCTTTGAGCAGCGTTTCTTTAAAAGAAAAAGATCCCGTTAAAATTGTAGGACTTGCGAGTCTCAGCATATCGTCTCCGCTCCATTGCACCGCCCACGGTTCTTTTGGAGCGAGGTCTGCGGAGAATACTATAATAGGGTTGTCCATGTCTGCCATGCTTGCGATAAAATTTGAGCCGGCTCCGGTTGTAAAATTTGCCGAGATAGCCTTTCCTCTTTTTGCAATTCTGTGAATTTTGACATCCGTGGGCAAGGTTTGCGGCCCCAGAGTTATGTCTATTCCTTTCGCTTCCAGTTCTCCGCTTCCGTCTAAATTCATGTCTATATTGCCTTTGAATCTAACGCTCTCGCCGTTGTTTCCTATTAAGGAAATTTCGCTCCGAGAAATGCCTGAATTGTTTCCCGAAGCGTTTATTGCAACATCAAAAGCGGGCAGTTGCCAAAGCTTTCCCATCTTGGTTCTCAAAGATAAATCAAAGTCTATTTTGCCTGTTAAAATATTGGCAGATGCATTTGACTGCAAAGCTATATTCTCTATATTTGGCGCCGCATCTGGCCATTTGCCTTTTAGCCAGAACGGAAGATTTGCTACGTTTGCTGTTATTTCCGTAGATAGATCTTCCAGATGCAGTCTCGGAGCATTTATCATAACCTTTATGGAGTCGCTTATTCTATCTGAAACGGAAATGGAAGCGTCTGCAAATCGCTCGTTCCATCTATAGTCAGCGGTTAAGAACAGATTTTTCGCCAGATGAGAACCTCTGATATCCTTGGCTCTTATGTAAAATCTTTTTTCCCGTCCGGATTTTATCGCAGCAAGAGAATCTAAACTCCAATTTCCTGCCTCCTTGACTTCAATCGCCGCTTTGTTCGCATTTATAGAGACTCTAAAAGGCAGCCATAAATCCGGGTGGCTTATAGTTGTCAATTTATCTTCGCTTTTTGTACTATCGCCCGGGATTATTTTTGCATAAACGCTGTCTATTGAAATATTCAGCAATTCTCGCCTGGTTGTGAGCTTTGGGTCCAAACTAATTTTTGGATTTCCAAAAAACAAATCAGTGCCTTGCTTGAATTTAACCCTTACGGATTTCCATCTGAATTTAAATGGAAAATCGGCTTCAAATCCTTCCGGTATTATTATTGCGGAACCTAAATCCGTTGGGCTTGAGAGATGATATACAATTTTGTCTTTTAAGATTTTATATCCTGAAATCAAAGAAATAATCAATGCAGCGAATAAGATTAGCACTGCGATATTGAATTTTGAGAATGTTTTCATTTTTGAATCAAGGAATATACTTTTGCATACATATAAATTTGCTTCAAAAGACTTGCGAATCCGTTTGCTCTGGTTGGCGTTAAGCCTATTTGCAAACCTATTTCCTGAAAAAATTCCGGTTTTGCTGCTAAAATATCAGAAGGTTTTTGCTTGTTATAAATTTTCAAAGCGAGCGCTCCCAAGCCTCTGCTCAAAAGCGGCGTGCTTTCGCCGCCTTCGGTGTCCATGTGAAAATGCAGAATACCATCTTTGAATTCAGGTACCAAAAACATTTTCGCTGCGCAACCTTTGATTATAAATTTATCCTCTTTTAAACCGGCGCTCATTCCCTCGTGTTCTTTTGCTATTTTCAGCAGGAATTTCCATTTGTCGTCAGAATTTTCAAAGGCGGCGAAGATAGCTTTCATTTCATTTTGCGATTCTTCTATGGTCATTTCCCCCCCAGTGCAGCGAAGAACAGAGCTTCGCTCACAATCGCTTTGCTTAAAACTGCAAGCGATACGCTTTCATTTTCTCCATGAGCATTGGATTTCGGATCTTCTACGCCTGTAAGCAAAATGGGCATGTCTTTGAACGCTTTGCTAAGAGCCGCTACCATGGGAACGGAGGCTCCGCAACCCATGACCATAGCTTTTTTGCCATAGCCTTTTTGCAAAGCCGCAAGCATTTTTTTGAAGAGTTCATTATTTGTTTTCGTTTCCCAAGGCTCGGAAATTCCTTTTTCGGTTTTGATGGAGAGCTGAAGCCCCCATGGGCAGGATGCTTTTATGTTTTTTTGTACAGCGTTTAAAACTTTTTTTGTGTTCATTCCGGGTGGTATTCTTATGCTGATTCTGGCCCAAGCTCTGTTTTGCAGAACATTTCCAGCGTGTTTTCTGTTGCCGGCTTCTATTGCGGTCACTGTTATGCTTGGCTGTTTCCAGAGAGATGTTAAAATTTCGTTTTCTTTTACAAGGATCTGCGTTTTGCCGAGCAGCTCGCATTCTTTTCTCAATTTTTTAGAGCTATATGGCATTTGTGTTTTAGCGGAATGTTTGGGCAATTCCAGTTTTGCCAGTATGTGCGCAAGTCCCTGAGCGACGTCCGGGATTGGCCCGCTCCAAAGCCCGCTGTGCAGAGGCTTTTCCATGGATTTCACTTCTACTTCCATTGAAGCCACGCCTCTAAGCGAGTTCACAATTGCAGGCGTAGTTTCGTCCCAGTTTGAAGAGTCGCAGACAATTGCAACATCGCTTTTAAGATTTTTGCATTCTTTGAGCAATGCGTTTAGATTTGGGCTTCCGCATTCTTCTTCGCCTTCAACCAGGATTTTGAGAGTGGGGCAGTCTTTGCCCAGAGCAGCTTTGGCAATCAGGGCAGCAGTTAAGTGGAGTATTATCGCAGCTTTATCGTCAGCGCTTCCTCTGCCGTAAAGTCTGTCGCCTTTAATGTAAGGGTTAAAAGCTTCTGGTGCAGCAGGTTGCACGTCGTAATGAGCGTAGAGCAGCACGGAAGGCAGTTTAGGATTCCCGTTTAGTTGAGCAAAAACCGCAGGTTTTCCCGTTTTTTGGCCTAAGAACTTCACTTTGTCGAAATTATGGTTTTTGAACAGGTTAAAAACGGCATTTGCGCATTTTTTTACATTGTTGTGGTCAAATCCTTCAAAGCTAATTGAAGGAATTTTGATTAAATCCTTAAGGATTTTGATATATGAATCTTCGAGGCGGCTATGCATAATGGGAATTTAGAAATTTGCCTTGACAACCTCACATTTTTTTTCTATATTTATCCCACCTGCAAAAAAAGCAGGTACCTCCTGTTCCTAATGTTGGGGGCGGGCTAAAGTCCATAGGGAGAACATTTATGGGTATAAAAGACTACGAAACCATGGTTGTTATCGATGCCATGATTTCAGATGAAGCAATCGAGGCAGAAATCGCCTCCGTTGAGAAAAAAATCCTCGCGCGCTCGGGCGAAGTCAAGAGATGCGACAAATGGGGAAAGCGCAAGCTCGCTTACACAATCCGCAAACAAACGCACGGTTTTTATGTAATATTCTATTACAAGGCAGATAGCGACATTGTTCTGGACTTGGAACGCGGATTCAATATAAACACAAATATATTGCGCTTTTTAACGCTCGCAGATTACCCGATGACCGAGATAATCTATGACCAGAACCATGTAAGCTCTACTGATTCTACTGACGGCTTTGACTTAGACTATGGAGATGCAGACTAATGAACTTCGAAGAAAAAAAGAACGAACGCACCAACGTTCCGCGCAAAAAAAACTGCTGGTTTACCGAAAATAAAATCAGCTTCATAGACTACAAAGACGAAGCCATGCTCCGCCGCTTCCTCTCAGACCGTGGCAAAATTCTGCCACGCCGTTTGTCCGGAAATTGCGCAAAGCACCAGCGCGAGCTTGTAGAAGCCATTAAACGTGCTCGCCACGTGGCCCTGCTTCCATTCGTAGCGGATTCTTTAAGGTAAGGGAGGAATTATGGAAATTATTCTTAAAACAGAAGTCCCTCACCTGGGAAAGCTATTGGACGTGGTCAATGTTAAAAACGGCTTTGCCCGCAATTACCTGTTCCCTCGCAACCTTGCAGTACCAGCTACCAAAGCGGCAAAGCAATCTTTGGAAAAGAACCGTGCAGCTATGGAAGCCCTGTTCCGCAAAGAACTTGCCGCCTCCGCAGACATCGCTACGAAAATTTCCGCTACGGAAATCACCATTGAGCGCAGCGTTGTGGAAAACGAAAGGCTTTACGGCTCGGTTTCCGCTTCCGATATTGCCGCAGCTCTCAAAGCGAAAGGCTTTAACATCGTAAAGAGACAGGTTGCCCTTGCAGAACCCATAAAGCAGCTCGGCAACTACTCCGTTTCCGTTAAAGTGTTTTCCGGCGTGGATGCTACGGTTTCCGTTTGGGTTACGAACAAGGCGAAATAACGGTTGAAAAAAGTTTTCGTTGACGGGCATGAAGGCACAACGGGTTTGCAGATAATTGAAAAACTGCAAGCTCGCAAAGACTTGGAGCTTTTGGAAATAGAGCCCCAGTTTCGCAAAGACGCCGCTCGCAAAGCAGAACTTTTAAACTCAGCCGATGTCGCATTTTTATGCTTGCCAGACGATGCCGCAAAGGAATCTGCAGCGCTCGTTACGAATCCCAATACCGTTGTTATAGATACTAGCACAGCGCATCGCACAAATGATGCCTGGGCATATGGCTTGCCTGAGCTATCTCCGCAGCACAGGGAAAAAATCAAAAATTCAAAAAGAATAGCTAACCCAGGCTGCCATGCAACAGGTTTTTTGCTTGCAGTTTATCCGCTTGTGGCAAAGGGAATAATAAAAGCAAGCGATAATTTGAGCTGCTACAGCTTAACTGGCTACAGCGGCGGCGGTAAAAAATTAATTGCAGAATATCAGGAAAATTTTAAAAATATTAAATTCAACTCAGAATCTGTTTTAGCTTCAAAGCCTTATGCACTAGGTCTTCACCACAAACATTTGCCGGAGATGCAGAAAATTTCCGGGCTTGCAAAGCCGCCATTGTTCAATCCAATTCTCGGACCCTATTATCAAGGAATGGCTGTAACTATCGGTTTATTTGGAGTATCTGGGCTCAGAGAATTCTTTGCGGATTATTACAGAGATTGCCAGTATGTAAGCGTTGCTCTTGAGAATCCGGATAAGCTGGATCCCACGATTTGCAATGGAACCAACAATGCGAAAATTTTTGTGTTTGCTCGCGAAGAACATGCGCAAATCACTGTGGTTCTGGACAATTTGGGCAAAGGTGCTAGCGGGGCTGCTTTGCAGAACATGGATATAGCAGTTCCCTGAAAAACTCCCACTGCGCAGTGGTCATTTTTTCCAGCGTATAGTTTTTGCTATGCTCTGTGCACGAATTTCTCATTTGCTCGTATTCGGGAGTTCCAAACATTTCACAGCATTGCTTCAACTGCGCTTTCCAGCTTTCCAAATCTTTGAATGGCAAAACCCAGCCGCATTTTTCCGCTGCATTGTTTATAATGTCTTGCGGGCCGCCTTTGTCGGTTACCAACGCTGGGGTTCCGCTTGCAAGAGATTCTACAATCACATTTCCAAATGTATCCGTTGCGCTTGGGAATAAAAAGAAATCTGCATTGGCGTAATGCTCTGCGAGTTCTTTGCCGGCTTTTAATCCCATGTACAGAACATTTTTGAATTCTTTCATGTTTTCTTTTAATGAGTTCAAGTACCAGCCGCTACCAACAAAAGTCAATTCAGCATTTGGGTTTTCTTTGCAAAATTCTTTCCACAGAGTTTCCAGAAACGGAATGTCTTTTTCCACGGAAATTCTGCCTACATATAAAAATCTGATTACAGATTTTTTTTTTCTGTATATTGGCGAAAAATTTTCCAATGGTATGCCACGGGGCAAAACCTTTATGAATTTCGGTTTTACATTTATTTCTGTTTCCAGAATTTTGCGATAGGCTTCGCAGGGGCAGATTACCGGAGTTGTGTGTTGGTAGAACACTCGCATCAGCCAAAGCACATAGCGTCGCATCCAGGCTTCTTTTACCAGCGAGCGCGTATAGTTCGGGACATCTGTTCGATAGTGGCTTATAACTTTTATGCCTATTATTTTGCCCGCTATGCCAACCAGCCACGCCCCTGGGCTTGGGGTCTCAAGTTCTATTAAATCTGCGGGGTAGCGTTTTAGAGCTTTTAGGATTGGTACAAGGTAGGGAGCGGCGAGTTCTGAGTCTGCATAGCCAAGTTGTTCCATGCTTACTGCGCGAGGAAAGAGAACTACGTAGTTGTTTTCAACAACGCCGTTTGTGCGTGAGTTGAATGCACTACCCCAGAGCTGGACTTTTTTGCCTTTTGCCCTGAGGTATGGCACAACGGAGCGCAGGCTGTTGGCTATGCCGTTTATTTCGTCCAGATTGTCGGAGTAAAAAATTATGGAAATGTCTTCTGGGTTGCGTTTTTGTTTGGAGTAAAAACTGCGCAATTTCAAAATTTTTGGTATATTTGATATAAGCTGCCAGAACATTTTAATTAAAAGCAGGGTAGTACGCACATTTCCAGGACGGTAGTGCGTACCCTGTTTCATAGGTTTGAATACAGAGGTTATGGTTCGCCCTTCTATTTGCGGTCGTGTGTCGCCTCCGTTAGGCGGTTTGCGATGAGGAATCATTGGGAAGAAAGGTAGTAAATTATTTTCTATATTACTTCTACATGCTTGGACGAAGAAAGAAGACTGGTGCGCAAGTTATGCGCGATATTACGGAGAATATAACAACCCGTATAGGCAAACGTAGCTTGCCTATAGTGTTTTTTAGCAAAATAGGGATAGTTCTTTTTTCCATTTCAATACTAGTTGGGTTCTATGGCTTCGCTTCCAGAATGAGCGATATTTCAAAAAAAGAATATAATATAGAGAAACTTCAAAACGAGTACCAAGATATGAAAGCGGATTTGGAGAGAAAACAAATGCTAAAGCTGGCGCTTATAGACGACCCTTTGACTATAGAAGCCGTTGCCCGTAGATATGGGATGAGCAAAAAAGACGAAAAGATTTTTTATTTCGTGGATTAACCTTTTAAAACTGCAATCATGTCAAAAACCCCGCCTTGATTGGCGTTGATTTTTTTTGCCAAAAATTCAACAGCGTCTGCGGTGCCTTCTCCGTAAATCTCGCGGCCGCAAACATTATGGCGAAACTCAAAATGCACGGAATTGTCTGCGCTGTCAAGGGAATAGGTGTGAAACGCATGGCCGCCCAAATGCACTTTTGGCACAGCCATCTTGCTCATTTGCAAATCTTCGGTGCGAATCATTTCTATTTCCCCGCCTGCGGCACCCATGTCTTGGAAGCTCTTTACCAGCGCTTTTGCCGTGCCGCTGGTATCTGCTTTGGTTTTTTGATGGCTTTCCACAACATGCAAATTGTAGCTGCTGAATACGCCCGGAAAGCTTTTTGCAGTCCATTCAAGCATAGCCTGGAGTGCCACTATCTGCTTTGCCATGTTCGGAGCAATCACGCAAGGATGGTTAGCGTTTTTCACCAATGCCATCAAAGCTTCTCTGTCTCCGCCTGTGGTTCCCATTACAAATGGAATTTTATGCTTAACGTAAAACTGCGCATTGCCATTCACAGCGCTTGGATGAGTGTAGTCCACAGCGATTAAATCTGGATATTTTTTTAAAATGTCTTCGATTTTTTCATCCCTCTCAAAAGGCTTGAGCAAAGCGAAACCGTTAAACTCGGCAATATCTTCGCCGGTCAGCGAAAATGGGATAATGTTGAATTTTCTTTTCTCGCAAGCTGCAGCCACTATTTGCGCCATCTTGCCCGGCATTCCGCAAACCATAACGTTCATAAATTTTCCATCCATCCTACAACAACGTTGCTTTTTGTGAAAAAGTCTGTTGCTGCGTTTTGCACCGCTTTGCGGTTCACTTTTTCCAATGACTTAGCCCAATTCAAATATAAATTATACGAGCCATACATCTCAAACCATGCCAAATTCGTGGCCACTCCTGCCATATCCGTTAAGTTGCGAACCTGAGCGGCGTAAGCATTGTTTATCACCTTTTGAAATTCTCGCTCGTTCACCAATTCTTTTTTCAATTTTTCCAATTCTTCCCAAACAATAGCTTCTGCTTTTGCATGGCTCGCTCCTGGCTTCAAAGAAACAGAAACGCTGAATGTGGATACGGCTTTGTTTGGATTGTTGCTTGCGCTTGCGCTTGTGGCTAGTTTCTCTTCTTCAACGAGCCTCTTGTAAAGCCTTCCGCTGCGGCCGTTGAGAACGCCTTCCGCTATATCCAGAGCGTAAATTGCGGAGTCTTCTACGGAAGCGGTTTTAAAATACAAGTCAACGCTCGGAGTGGCATCGTTGCGGCGGACTATAAGCCGTTTTTCCCCGGCCTGCGCCGGTTCTTTTAAATGGATTTCCGGAAAAGGCTCGCCTGCGGGAATATTTCCGAAATAGTCGTGAATTTTTGGCAAAAGCGAGTCTGCGTAAAAATCGCCGGCAAAGACCAGAATTGCATTGCGAGGCTTGTAATATTTTCTGTAATGCTCTTCTGCCTGTTCCTGAGTCAGGTTTTCAATGGAAGATGCCCAGCCTATTGTTGGAATGCGGTAAGGATAAGCCTCGTAAATCATGCTTCTCAGCGTTTCTCTGTAGCGCCCGCGCGGAGGGTCTTCGTAGCGCATTCTTCGCTCTTCGCGAACAACATCGCGCTCGGCTTTAAAGTCTCGCAGAACCGAGTTTTGCATTCTATCCGCTTCAAGCCATAAGAAAAGCTCCACTTTGTTGCGAGGCAAGTTCACAAAATATGCGGTCATTAAATCCGTTGTAAAAGCGTTTAAATCCGTGCCCCCGGCTTCTTGGTATGCGCTCCACAACTCGTCCGGTTTCAGCTTTTCCGAGCCTTTGAACAGCATATGCTCCAACATATGAGCAAGCCCGGAGTTTCCCGGATTTTCATGAACCGAGCCTGTTAAGTAAAAAAGCCTGCAAGCTACGATTGGGGCCTGTTTGTTTTCATACAGCAGCACGGTCAAGCCGTTTGGCAAAACCTCTTTGCGAACCTTTATGTCTTGGGAAAAGGCGAGGGTAGCCAGCAGCAGCAATAATAATAAACGCATTTTATCTCCTGTGCATCGTCAAACTTTTTAATAAAAATGGCTGTACAAAGCAGAACAGCAGCATAGGCGGAATTGAGGCTATAACAGAAAAAGCCATCAAAAGCTCAGGGCGATTGGCCATCTGGCCTACAGCCAGCCTTATTCCAACGGGCAAAGTTGCAGTGCTGGAATCCGTTGAAAGAATCCATATAAATAGAATTTCATCCCATACAAAAAGGAAAATGTAAATTAAGCAAGTGGCGAGCGCAGGGAGAATAACAGGAACTATAATTTTCCAGAAAGTTTTCCACGGAGAACAGCCGTCCATCATGGCAGATTCTTCAAGGTTGGGAGGAATGGCCTTGAACATATCGTACATAAATTGAACTGTTAATGGCAAAAAGAATAACAGGTTTACAAATATTATGGCAGAGAAACTGTTGAACATATGAAAAGCTCTCATCTGCAAAATTATAAATATGACAAAAATAGGAATAAGGAATGGCAAGCTGGAAAGAACCTGAGAAGACAAAAGAATTTTTGTGAAATTAGATTTGCCAAAAAAATTGAGACGCGCTATGGCATAGCTAGGGAAAATGGCGAGAAAGGTACAGAGCAGGCTAACAGCTATGGCTATCAAAGCGGAGTTTTTGATAAACGATGCCAATGGCATGATTCTCATTATGTCTTGGTAATTGTTCCACTGAAAGGCTCTGCTGCCCTTAGGTATTTCGCTTGTCTTTATCAGTTCATTGGAATCATTGAGCATCTCAAGTTTTCCATCGCTATAGCCAAGCCATTTATATCCTTCTTCGTTTTCATAATAAGAGCTTATTATGGGAGACATGGAAATTTGCTCTTGAATTGGTTCGGTTTTAAAATTGCGGAAATCAAAGGTTATGCTTGCGCTTCCATAGCTTATGGCAATTTTCTCCTCGCCCAAAGTTTTTATGTACAGGTTTTGCTCGTCCAAATAAGGCAAATCATATTCGCCGAACATTATATTGTGAGTTATTTTTCCTGAATCAAATTGAATAATGCTAAACCCAACATCATGCGCAACCAATACTTCGTAGCTGGATATTTGAACAATGTTCTGAACAGAAGCGCTTGGCAGTCCTCTGGCTTCCGTTATCCATGAGAGCTCTTTTGTTTGCGTGTCGAAAATAGCGACTCCAGGGAAAAGATCTCCGCGAATGCCCATTATAATTTTATCGCCTGCCGCTAAAATGGAAAGTCCGGAATTCGCTACCTGGTTAACCCATATATTTTGCCAGGGAAAATACCTCAAGCGCGAAATTCTGTTGGGAAAAAGCTCGGACAGGCAAAAGCGAAACAGCAAATATTTTTCCTTGTCCGTGCGATTTGCAACTTTGAACAAACTGTATATTTGCGGATTAAGCCAACCGTTCCATTTTTCCCAATGCGAGAGAATAGTATTAAGCGCTCTGTTGTTCGGAGTTAAAATCCAGTTGAGCTGCCCTATAATTTCCTCCGACTGGTAAAATTTCAATCCGGTTATCGCTGAGATTGAAGGCGCAGTGCTGTCGCTTGGCAAGGCAGGTTCGTCGTTTAATTTGTCGGCTAGCCATATAAAGTGTTCGGGTAGAATATCGCCGGAAACATAGAATTTAAAATGGTCAAAATTTTCATAATTGTTTTTGAAAAAATTCCAATCGTATGAGTTTGCTTCTTTTTTGCCGTTCAAATCTATTTCAATAAGTCCTTTGTTTGCGCTAAATGCCCAAAGCCTTGTTCCCATTTGCGCATAAGTTGTTGCTACCGAATTCATGTCTGCTATTTTTTCGTCATTGTAATACACGTGTCCCAGAGATGTTGCAGCAACATTTTCTTTATAAAATGTGACTTTGTTGTTTCTTTTTTGAGGAAAAAAAGCGGATTGATTTATATCTTCGGCATTCAAAATGGAAAGCCATATTATAAACAAAATTGGTACTGCGCTTATCAATGCGAGAAGCCATGCAACAGCTATTTTTTTTAATCTGAATTCTCGCATATCAGATTCCCCTCTTTTTGTAATAATATAAAACAAAAATTCCTACAAACAGCATTAGCATTGTGGACAAACCTGCGCCTATTCCCAGATTCCAATATTGGAAAGATGTGCGGAAAATATAGGGAATTATCATGTCTGCACCCTTGCTGGGAATCATGGTTCCATTGCCGAACATCATAACTACTATGTTAAAATTGTAAACGTTTATTATGAAATTCTGAACCAGGACCGCCAGAAAAACGGGTCTGAGGATAGGGAATGTTATATATAAAAATTTATTGATTTTTTTTGCCCCATCCATAATTGCAGCCTGATATACATCGTTTTGAATTGAATGCAAGCCTGCCAAAAACAATAGCATGGCAAACGGCCAGTAATGCCATATTGCCGGAATGGCTACGACTAGCACGGAATATTCATTGTCAAGCCATCGAGGGATTATCAGTTGCCCAACTTCGTTGTAATTCCATTGCACGCCGAATATGCTTGAATAAAAATCCAAATTAAGCATGTCAAACAGCAAAAAGTTTACAACGCTGTTATCTTGCTGAAATATATAGCCAAAAAATATTCCTACCACATAGCTTGGAATGGACCATGAAAGCATTATCAACATTATAACCAGGCTCCTGCCTTTAAACGGTTCTCTTAAGCAAAGAGCGGCGAGCAACCCTATGGAAGTCACGCAGAACGTTGTGGCAATGGTGTATATTATGGAATTTCTAATGGCGTTTATAAAACCGTCTTGCATAACGGCTGCTGCGTAGTTGTCAAAGGCTACGAATAAATCAAACCATTGTTCTGGATTGTTCCCTATGTCGAACGCGCTTATCAATATATTGAAGAAAACAGGCAAAACCAGGAAAAACAGAAGGAGGATGCTCGCTGGCAATGCGAAAAATAATGCTATTCTGCTGTTCTGCTGTTTCATATTGGTTTCTCGTTTTGTCTTGCTGCTTTGCTTATAATATTGTTTATCTCTCTGTCTGCCGCTTGGAGTTCTGCGTCTATTTGAGCCGTTGGCCATTGCTTTCCTTCAGAGCCTGCTATAATATTGAATATATTGTTCAGTCTTTTTGTTAAAACATCGGTTTCTATTGCGCTCCAAAACGAAACTGCCGGATAGCTCACTCCGTTTTCAACTATTTTCTGAAATATCTTGCGATTTTTATTTTCCGAAAAATAAGGAAGATGATATGTTTCAGAAAGCGCTGGCAAAAAGCCGGATATTCTGGAGAACTGGAACTGAACATCGCTCTGAGCGGTTAAATATCTTAAAAGCGCAAGCGATTCTCTTTTGAGAGTTGTTGTGCTGAAAACCCCTAAATTCGAACCGCCCAGAAAATATTTTGCGGGGCTGCCTCTTCTTACGGTAGGGGGAGTTATGCAGCCATATTCCAGCGTAGCCACTGTATTTGAATTGCCTTGCAAAAAATTCTGGTTTTCGAGATACATGGATTTTGAAGTTGTTTCGCCTATGAATGCTATTCTTCCCTGGTCAAAATCGCTGCTCACGCCTGCAGTGGTTTTATCCAGATTTGAGTAATCGTTGAAGCCGTTTTTCACAAAATCCAAATAGAAATGAATTCCGTCGAGGGTTTGCGGGTTTAGCAAGTTGCTTTTTGTCAAGTCTTCGGTTAAAAAGGAACCTCCGGCGCTGAAAATCCATGAGGACAGATTGTGAACTATGTTCCAGTCGTTTTTGGCCGGATATGCCATGGGGTTTATAAATTTGCCGTTTATCGAGAGTTTAGCTCTTTTTACTCTTTGCAAAACATCAGCAAAGGCTTCTCTTGTTGTTATTGAATTAGGGTTTATGTTGAGAGAGTCCAAAACATCTTTGCGATAGTAAAATGGGCGCACATCCAAAAACCAGGGTAGCGATGTGGTGGTAGCGGAATTTCTCGGTTTCATTGTTTCTCTTGCGCTTGCCGTGAACAAGTCTGGGTCTCCCCAAATGTCAACAATAGAATCCAATGACATAAGCGCGCCTACGTCCGTGAGCGAGGCTGCCCATGTGGAAGGAACCTGGATTACATCCGGGCCTTTGCGAGTGGCTGCTGCAAGCACTATTTTTGAAAAACCGTTTCCCCAATCCAAAATGGTAACTTCAACTTTAATTCCAGGGTTTTCAACATGAAAGCCTTTCAGGATTTTATTCATGTCTTCCAAAGGACTTGGGCTATTGTTGAAAATCCACAAATGTATTATTTTTTCCGAATAAGTTTCTTCTTTGCAAGAACTGATGAGAAGCAACGGTAAAATCAGCAAAGAAAGAAACAAAATCCTAAATTTCATATGACAAACTTCCCATCTGCAAACAGGTGAATTCCGTTTTCTGCCAATTCTATATATACGGTTTCTCCAAGCTCGTAGCTTTCGCTGAGCGGCACCTCAACAGCCAGAGTTTGATGCTCGTGCGAAACATAAAGAATAGATTGCGAGCCCAGATATTCTTGCATTTCCACTACCATGGGAATAGTGTTGGGCTTTTCCTGAACTATTTTCAGGTTTTCTGCTCTTATGCCTATTTTTGCTTTTGGATATGAGTTTATTATTTCTCTAAAAATCTGCGGAATGCGTATAAAGCAGGAAGCATTTACCAAATGCAGCATTCGCTCGTTGTTTTCCAGCACGGTATCGAATTCTAGGAAGTTCATTTCCGGGTAGCTTATAAAGCGGGCCACGGTTTCGTTTACCGGTTTATTGTAAAGCTCGTGATTAGTGCCTATTTGCTGAATTTTTCCGTCTATCATGCAAACTATGCGATCGCCTAAAGTCATGGCTTCAGACGGGTTGCGAGTCGCGTATATAACGGTTGCTTGATGGTTTATGCAAAAACGCCTTATTGTGGATTGTATTTTTACTTTAAGCTGGGAGTCAAGTTCGGAAAGAGGTTCATCGAAAATCAAAACCTGAGGGCGTTTTACAAAGGCTCTGGCTATGGCCGCAAGTTGCCTTTGCGAGCCTGAGAGTTCCCTAGGTTTTATATCCATTATGCTTGATATGCCAACTAAGTCTGTTATTTCGGATATTCTGGCGTTTATGGTTTCTTTTGACAGGTTTGCCATTTTAAGCCCGAATTCAAGATTTTTCCTCACTGTGAGGTGGGGGTAGAGAGCTTGCGATTGAAAGACCATCGCTATTTTGTCGTATGTGGGGGAGAACTCATTCAGCGGTTTTCCGTTGAAATATACGGTTCCGGAATCTGGCTCGGTTAAACCGGCGATGATTCTGAGCATGCGGGTTTTTCCATTGTTTACAGGGCCTACCAAAGTCACAAACTCTCCAGCTTTTATTGTCAGGGATATGCCATCCACCGAAGACATTGCGCTTGCAAAGGTTTCTTTTTTGTAGTCTCTCCCTGATAGCGAGATTTGGTTTAGCGATATATCTACCATGGTGCTTAAATCTGCTCCTGATTTTCCATTTGGATGCTGCTAGGACTTTCCATATCAAATAATTTGCGAAGAGGCTCGAAATACACCTCGTTTTGTTCATTTTCTCTGTTTAGCTTTGAATAGTTAAGCGCAACAAGCATAATATCTGGGTTATTGTTTGCCATTTTTACAAATTCGCTGTAGGAAACGCCTTCTTCCGTTAAGTCCACAACATAGGTATCCCAATCCTCGTTTTCAGATGTTTCAATGGCTTTTTCTTCGCTGTCTGTTATGCGTATTGTGGCAAGCGGCAAAAGAAAAGCCAAGGTTTCTTCTACCATTTGCAGATTCTCCCTTTCTTTGACCCAAACCAAAATTCTGCGAGTTTTGTAATCGTAAACAGGCAGCGGCAGGTTTTTTTCCTCTTTGAAATCCTCATAATCATCATCCAAGAGGTCTTCTTCTTCGTCTTCCAATTTTACCATGCCTTTAATATACAAAATATTTTTCTACATTTCCCTCAAATGTCGGATTATTATGCTGGTAAGTACCCTCAGTCGGTAGATGCCGAGGTATGGCTTTTGGGTGGTATTTTGCAGGACCCGAAGTCTCTGGGCGAGGTTTCGCTCATTTTGAAGAGCGACTCGGAGTTTTTTCAGGAAAAAAACCAGGCTGTGTGGAATGCATTGCTAGCTTTGTATAAAGATGGCAAGCCGATAGACCCTTTTATAGTTAGCGATGTTTTGGATAAAGAGGGCAAGCTGGCGCAGGTGGGTGGCAAAGATTACATTTTTTCGCTTATGGAATCCGTTCCCAGCGCGGCAAATGTGGATTATTACGCTGGCATAATCCATGAAAAATACGTGTTGCGGAGCCTGATTTACGCTTGCGATGCGACAAAAAATGAGTCTTTGAATCCGGCAGCCATCACCGAAGAGGTCTTGCAGCTTGCGGAAAAGCGGATTTTTGACCTTGCAACCGATCAGGTAAAGGAAAATGCCTTGCTTGCGGGGGATGTTGCGCAGGATATTCTGAGCACGCTTTCATCTCGCAGCCATGGAGAGCTATCCGGCTGCCCTACGGGATTTACGGAAATCAACACTTTGACAAACGGTTTGCAAAAATCGGATTTAATCATTTTGGCGGCAAGACCTTCGATGGGAAAGACTGCTCTTGCAATAAACATTGCCATGAATGCTGCAGTGCACGGGAAAACAGTGCTGTTCTTCAGCCTTGAGATGAATGCCCAGCAGCTTGTGGAGAGAATATTGAGCTCTATGGCAGGGGTTAATTTGAGCGATTTGCGGCATGGAAGAATATATTCGGAAACTCCGAAAATTTTGCTCGCCAGGGCAAAGGAACTGGCTGAGAAACCGCTTTACATAGATGATTCGGTTGATGTTCGTGCTTTTGATTTGCTTTCAAAATGCAGGGTATTCAAGAGGAAGCACAACAACAATCTGGATTTGGTTGTGGTGGATTATCTGCAGATGATGAAGATTAGGGGGGATGCGGAAAACAGGGCGGTTGGCGTTGCGGAAAATTCCCGTATGCTAAAAATGCTTGCGAAGGAGCTTCAAGTTCCGGTTCTAGCTCTTGCCCAGTTGAACAGAAATGTGGAAAACCGCCCCGTATCCGGGGGTCGTCCGCAGCTTTCTGATTTGAGAGATTCGGGCTCCATAGAGCAGGATGCGGATATGGTTTGGTTTATTCATCGTCCGATAGTAGAAGAGAGAAAAAAGAAAAAGGGGGAGGAGTGGAATCCCACCATAGAGGCTCAGCGTCAAGCGTTTTTAATAGTTGCAAAGCATAGAAATGGCCCCACTGCGGAAATAGAGCTTGAATTCCACGGCGAAATTACTACATTCATGGATCATCTTAAGACGTATGCTTCGCCTCCGGACGAGTCGGGCAGTTTTAGCGGGGCTTACGATGGTTGAGATTTTGATATTATCTCCGATTCGCAACATGGGCAAAACGATTGTCGATGGCATTGCTGCTATAGGGGAAGTTGTGGTTCTTTTGTTTTCCACGATAAAGAGGCTTCCGTTTTTGCCCAGGGTTATGAATTTGACCATAAAGCAGATGGTTTCCATAGGAGTTTCGAGTTTGCCGCTTTTGTTTGTGACCTCTATTTTCACGGGCATGGTAGCGACTGTTCAGGCTCAGTTTCAGTTCAGGAATCTTGTTCCGGACAAGTTTGTTGGCACAGCGGCGTGCAAGATGATTTTGATTGAGCTTGGTCCTATTTTGACTGCTTTGGTTATGGCAGGTAGGGTGGGGAGTGCTCTTGCGGCTGAAATTGGCACGATGAAAGAGAAGGAGGAGTTGGCGGCTTACGAGGTTTTGGGTCTTGATCCTCTGCGTTATTTGGCATTGCCCAGATTTGTGGCCTTTTTTGTTATGTTGCCAGCTTTGAGCGTTATTTCAAATTGTTTGGCATTGATAGGCGGTTGGATTGTTTGCGTTTTGGCTTTGGACATTACGAGTTATACTTATTATACGGGTATGCAATATATGTTTGATATTAGGGATTTGCTTTCGGGCGTATTGAAGTCTTTTGTTTTTGGAACCTTGATTTTCCTTTTGGGTTATCACTGCGGATTGAAGGCAGGTTCGGGCGCAAAGGGCGTAGGCTTTGCAACGATGAACGTTGTGGTAGCATCTTGCGTATCGATTCTGATTTTCGATTTGATAGTCGCTATGCTGATATTTAATTGATGGGCAATGCGTTTTGCACCGCATCCCCAACGTTGTAAAACGTTTGTATGAGATTTGTATATTCCCAAAAATGACGCATTTTCGTAAAATTCTAGCCTTGCCCCTGTTACTCACTGCTTTTGCCCCCGCTGCGAACACCGTTGCTGTTTTGGAAATAGTTCCCAGCGGAGAAATGACCTTGAAGTTCTCCGAATACCGCCATTTGACGGATGAGCTTCGCACGAGGGCTCGAGAAGCATTGCCCGGCGGCTACACCATTCTCACCAGAGACAACATAATGTCTCTGCTGCCCCCGGACTCGGAAGAAGCGCAGTGCCTCGCCGAAGCATGCGCCGTTGAAATAGGCAGGGCAATTGGGGCGGAATATGTGACGCAGGGCTTGGTCGGCGAATTTGGCGGCATGCTGACTTTGACTGTTGAGCTTTACGAGTCCATAAGCGGAAATCTTCTGGGCAGTTTTGTTACTGAGAGCAAGGATGTGATGGGCTTGCTCAAGACGATTAGGGAAAAAGCCCCTGATTTGTTTGCCAGAATGCCAAAAAGCGTCTCTGGCGAAAAGCTTGCAATTGACTTCAAGCCTGGCGAGCAGCCTAAAAAGATTGACCCGCAAATTGGCGGAGTTGAAAAGAAAAGCAATGCCGGCTTTTGGGTGGCTCTTGCTCTTGACGCTCTGGGGGCCGGGCTTATCTATTACGGCTACGCGCAGAACAGCGAGGCTTCGGATAGGTTTGATGACTATATGGCTTTGGAGGCTTCTTCTTCGCAGTTTGGCGATTCGTGGAAGAAAGTTGAGGATGCCAGATTGGCAAGGAATATTTCTTATGTTGCTGGAGGCGTTTTCCTTGCTGCCGGGATAGGGGTTCATATATGGTTTTAGCCTTTGTTTTTGCGTTGCTGTTTGTTTTTGGCTGCACGGATTTTGAGCGTGCAAATCCGCATGACCCTGACGGGGTTAACTATGTTAAGACAGCCGGCGAAAGCAGCAGCTCGTTTGCCGCAGCCTCAAGCTCTTCCGGTGTTTTGGTTTGGTGCCGTGTTGGCGGATATTGCTTTGAGAATATTCACGCAGAAACTTGCTTGCATGAGCTTCATGGGTCGCTTGTGGCTAATTGCAATGCGAGCAGCAGTTCTTCGCCGGATGCAGCTTCGGGGTCTTCTTCTTCGGTGGAACTTGCAAGCAGTTCCAGCCAAGAGGTTTTGGTTTCGTGTCAAGTTGGGATTGATTGCATTCTAGAGATGCCTGATTATATGTGCGCAGCTTCTGGCTCTCCTGTTGAAACTTGCGAGGTTTCATCGTCTAGCGAGCCTCAAAGTTCATCAAGCGTTGATGTTGACAACAGCAGTTCTGTTGCTCCGTCTAGCTCAAGTGCACAAGTCAGCTCATCTAGTGTTGCTCCAAGCTCAAGCAGCCACGCAAACAGCAGCTCTGTTGCACCATCTAGCTCTTCCGAAACGCCAAGCTCGTCTAGCATCATTCAAAATGACAGCAGTTCTTCTGGTTGCACAGCAAGTAATAACACCGCAACGCAATATTGCTCAAATGGAGTTATGAAAACATACGGTTCTGTAATTCATGATGGGCAAACTTACAAAACAGTTGTCATAGGCACACAGACTTGGATGGCGGAGAATTTGAATTATGCAGCCGCAGGCAGCAAATGCGTTGGAGAATCTGGAGCATCTGGCAAATTAGTTGATAATGGCGGTCGTTGCGGTACTTATGGTCGCTTGTATAACTGGGCGACAGCCATGAACCTTGATTTAAACTGCAATACCAGCAGCGGTTGCGTGGTTCAGTCCAAGCACCATGGCATTTGCCCGATTGGCTCCTTTAATCCGTACGGAATAGGCAAAGAATCCCCTATTTTTCCTATCATTTTATAGAGCCTTTGGTATTTTTTTCCGTTTATTTCTATCGTTTTTGTGCTTCCTGCTGCTGTTAATGCACGTTTACCAGCTTTAATTTCTACACCAGGGCAAAGCTCATTTTTAAATTTTTCATTAGGGACGTGTGGATATCTAAAATAGAAATGATACCCACCGTTAGGCGTTTTTACATGGGTTGTTTTATTGAATGTTTCTTTCAAATCAAGCCCTATTTTATCGGCAAATTTTCTCATTTCCTCTATGCCATTCACTCCGTTTTTTACATCAATGTCTATGCAAATTAGCTCAGCTTGTGCCGGCAAAAAAGAAAAACGCCTAACAGGAAATTTTATAATTCCGCTTTTTGTTTTAAAACTGGTTTTGCCACTTATATATTTTTTTAGTTGCTTTTTGTTCTGTATTAAACTCCTTGTAGAATCCCTTCTAAAATTCACAGAGGCAACAGGCCGCTCTAAATGCAAATGTTCGCTCTCCAGTGCGTTTTCTTCCGCTTCCGTTAAGAGCGCATTATAATCATTAATACCCATTAAAAAAATACCATTTTCCAAGTATTTAGATAATGTTTCAAAATCAGCGGCCATTAAGCTAACCTACCTATTTTTTTTGCCGGCAAAAGAAGGGCTATTTAACCGCTCTTGCCGTTGGTTGTAATTGTGGTTTAGACATAGCCGTTTCCAGTATAGCCTGTATATATGAAGTGTAGGGAACTCCGGCCCTTTTCGCTTGTGCCTTCGCTTCGTTTATAACATATACAGGTAAACGCATGGCTACGAGAGTTTTTTTTCTTGCCTCTCTGTACCTTTTTATAGCGTCTAGCGTTGTTTCGCCTTCCTTGGGAATGATTAAACTCCCGTTCTTTTGCGCCTCTATGAAATCCGCAGCGAAGCAAGTTTTTTCATAGTATGCCGGATCAATGGCTTTTGACTTCTTTTTCATAGAACCCCCGTTCTTTTTTGCTCGCTTTGCGAACCGTGATTACATTCATGGTATTAACATTTAGCACAACGCCCCAAACATTGCTTTTAATCTTTCCAAGCACTATAATAGCTTCGCTATCTTTTTTGCTCGGTATAAAGGCCGTTTCACGGCTTGCAAGAATAGCCCTAACTTCCGTTTCTGAAATGCCTCTCTCTTTTTGCCTTTTGGCTGCATGGCTGCTAATTGTTACTTCCATAGGAATAAATATAGAAAATTGCTGTTAGCCTTTTTGTTATACAGAGCCTATACCTCAAGCTCCCCCAGTGCTTTTTCAAGGTAAATATCAAGTTCTTTTGATACCGCTTCCATTTCCTCTTTGCTCCAAAATACCGCTTCCATATCTATATCTACCAGCGGTATATCTTCCAACGGTATAAACGGTATATCTTTCAAAGCAGCTTCCATTTCTAAGCCCGTTAGAGCCGTTTCTAGCCCCTTTTTGCGCCTTCCCCTCATACTTGCCCCAACCCTCTCAAATAACGCTCCGTAACCGCTATATTGCTGTGGTGCAGGGCTTGCCGTGTTTGGTAAATATCCTTTGTCCTTTCGTAGAATTTGATTGCGAAGTAGTGCCGGAAATCGTGAGGGCTGTATTTTTCCTTTATTGTGCCGGCATTGTAGAGCTTTTCTATGTAATACTCCAAGCGGCGGCCAAGCCCTCTAACCGTTTTTCCTTTGTAAGGCTCTGTTTCCATTTCCTTAGCCAAATCTTCCGGCAAATCCACGGCGTAGCCTTTGCCTTTGCTTTCCACAGAAAAGCGGTTTCCTATTCTTTTGAGTGTTGGCAAGGCTCCAACCCTAAGCCCTGTTTGCGCCATTATTGCTATCGCAATGCCGTAAGGCTTTGGCATCTTCTCTATAATGGCTTCCACTTCCGCTTGTGATGGATAGGCAAACGCCCGGATCTTCTTTTCTTTTGGCCGTGCCTTTGTGCCTCTAAATGGGTTTCTTATCGTTTCGTGTCTTCTTTCAAGGAATGTATAGAATGCGCTTGCTACGCTTGCCGTAAGCCTTACAACGCTTGGGCTTTCATTGCTTGCCATTTCGTAAATGAAATTATCCGCTTGTGCCGGCGTTAATCCTGCAAGGTTTATTCCGCTTGTGCCGGCAAAGGTGAAAAGCCTTTCCAAAGCGTTTCTATATGCCCCTTGGGTGTGTGAGCTTTTGCAAGCTGCTATGAATGCTCCTTTTTCTTTTTGCAAGTCTATTGTCATTCCCTGCGCTTTGGCTTTCAAATCATTTGCAAGGTTTTGAGCCATTACCAGTTTCATGAGATGCTTTAGTTGCTCCGGGTGCAAATCTTCAAGACTTGGGGTGTTTTCTGCTATTTCCTTGGCGGCTTCTTCAACCATTGCGGCATTGCCTAAATTTATGAGCCTTTGGCCCTGCTTTTCCGGCATTTCAACTATAGCCCCAACCTTTAAGGGTTCGCGGTTGTCTTTTGTGCTGTTGTGGAATACTCCACCGCTTGTAATTTTGACTTTCATTTTCTGCCTCTCGGTTGGTTGTTTTTATGGTGAAATAATATAACATTATTTCACCATACCTATAATATACATTTTTTTTTGAGGAAAAGCACAATAAAAAATAAAGATTCAAAAAAATTTAGGTTAACGATTTTTTGCAGGAAAAACACCCGGATATAGGTCTTTTGCCTTGCTTAAACACCCCCCGTATAGGTTCTTCCAATGGGGGGATAGGGTTTGCGGGGCTGCATGACTCGCATTTTTTACATCGTGCCTGGTTGTAATTGTGGGTTAATTGCGATTTTATGCCTATTCTAGCCCTTTTATCGAATTGCCTATACATTTTCCAGCAAAAAAGGAAAAAGGCGTTTATAGGGGGTTCTGTGCGTTTCCGCAAAACATCTTCAAAATTCCCCTGCTTTCTTTTTTTTGCCGGCAAATGTTGCGTAAGAGGAAAACGCCTCAAGCGTTTTTCTCTTAATATTATTAAATAATATTATTGCGCTGTTTTTTTGCTATGAAAAATAGCGTTTTTGGGCTAATTTCGCCGTTTATGGGTACGGAGTTTTACACGAAAACGAAGCGAAAGACTATAAAAACGGCGTTTTTAGCTCAAAAATGCGGTTTATGGGTACGGAGTTTTACACGGCCAACGAAGCCCTATTTAATCGGGGGTTCAAAAAAAAACGGCGTTTTTAGCTCAAAAATGCGGTTTATGGGTACGGAGTTTTACACGAAAAAAAATGTTATTAATCTGGACTAAAATTTCACTTGTGCCGGCAAAAGAAATTAACATTCGGAAAATTGTATTTCTACCTCGGTATCTTCAAGTAAAACGCCGTTTACCATGCTATGCTCATAGCCCTTATTTCTATAATGACGATCTATTATATTTAAGCGGAACGCAAAGCTCGGAAATGAGTGTTTTGTAAAATCTTCAAAATAGGAACTTCTTAAATTACCGCTTGGGAGTATCATTCCGGGAGTTACGGCGGTGAAAAATTCCTTAGGCTCAACTATTACCGATTTTTTGCCGTTTAAGTTTTCTTTTAGCCCGAATGCCTGCGTTTTGAATAAAGCGTTTATCAAAATTCCACCAACTGACGGCTCATATTTCATTAATGATGGGTAAAGCATAGCTGGTAATTTTATATATCCCGACTGCCAATGATTCATGAGCATAGGTTTAAAAACCGCTTTCGCTATTCTGAAATGATGTTCAAATTCTCGGCTTCCTGTTTGCTTCCAGCCTGAATACTCCATTATTTTAGGTGTTTGTGCGTGAAATTTATTATCCGGAGTGTTAAAAACGATTTCTTTATTTACGCCGTTTAATTGTTCTTTAAACAATTCCCATTTTCTCCCATCGTTGCCAAAATACCACCGCATGATCTCCGTTTTTACGATTAGCAAATACTGCATATCCTTTTCATCGTTGCATGAAATGCTAACCGTGCGCCCCCCAGGCTGTATAGTGCCATTATCCTCTAGTTCATCTTCTATCAAGTTTGCCGCTATCATATTCACGGCAAAATCATAGTGCCAAGGCTTGTATTTTATAGCCATTTCTGCATTTTTCAAATATGCCGCCTCTGTTTTGCCAAGCTTGCGCCCTGTTTCCTCTGCGGAAATAGCTTTTATTCCGTGCTTATTTTCAAGCATGAATTTTAAAACGCTTTTAGGCGTTTTGCAATATTCGATTTTTTCTATGAAACTCATTTATTTGTAGCTCCTTCTTTTTTTGCCGGTACTTTGCCCGATTGGTTTAACGCACTCTTTTTCAACCTCTTTTTCTTTTTTGCCGGCACTGCTTTTCTTCATGAATGAATATGCGCCCTCAAAGCTTAATCTATTGTCAAAATGTGGCTTTCCACGCCTTGCCTTCAAAACATCATAGAAATGGTAATCTGCCTCATTCGTTACGCCTTTTCTTTGTATTCCTATTCCTATTAAATTGTGCCCATCTTGCTCTATGTCTCCGCAGCTTCTGAAATCCGCTTCGCTTAAATTATCCCTTCCCTTTTTTATGTTTTTTGCCGATTCCCTGTTAAATTGCGCAGCGGAAATTATTACACACCTCGTTTTTATTGCAGCTTCCAATAGTTCACCGCTTGCCGTGGATATTCTTTCCAATGGCTCATTGCTTCCCCCAGCCTTTGCCGGCATTTTCTGAATGTAATCGAGCAAAACTATATCCCCTTCCTTTGCGTTTTCTTCTATATGCTCTATGAATGTTTCCAAAGTAGCCCCCATTGCTCTAAATACTTTTAATTTGTGCTTCAAATGTGCGTAAATGCTGCCTTTTGCCTCGTTGAGCGTTTCCCCTTCCCCCTCCTTTGTTTCGTTCACTATATGCCTGTTTAGCTCCGTTAATGGGCTGTCTATGCTCGCTAAATCAATTCCTTTTGCTTCCCCTGTTATTTTCAGATTCCAGGCGTAGCAAAGCATTAACCGTTTTACTATGGCCGTAATATCTTCTTCCAAAGAGTAAAGAAAAACGCTCCGGGCCGTTTCTATTGCTTCTATTGCTATGCTTACTAATGCCGTTGTTTTTCCCCTTCCGGTTCTTGCCCCTATGTAGGATAGTGTGCCGTTTGGGAACTGCAAGCCGCCAAAGGTTGCCGGGCTAAATGCCGGCACTAAATCATTTTTGCAGTCCTGCAAAAACTCTTTAAGGTTAAACCCTTCCAGCCTTCCTTTTTTTGCAGGTTGGAAAATCCCTCCCTTGCTTGAAACGCCGTTTGCCTGTGCTTCTATGCTTTCCGCTTCGTTCATTTTTCCGTTACCTCCACTTTTTCAAATACCACTCTACCGCAGATGTAATAATAAAAAGCACTTGCAAACTCTTTAGCCTTTTCTATTGTAAGATCTAAATCCTGCGCAAGGCTTTCTAAATCATCTATTAAAATTTCCCCTGGCACTTCATGGCCGGCAAATATTTCGTTAGGCGTTTTTACTATTGTTCTATACTGCTTGTTTGCTTTCATGAGAAGCCCTCTTGCGCTTTATTAGTTTCCTAGCCATTAGTTTAGAACCCTTGTAATTTAAATTCGATTCCTTGTAATTATTTGCAATCGGGTTGTACTTTGCCCGCAGGGTTTTGTCCTTTTCAATAGCAATAGCGTAAACATCCGGGTTTAGTGCAAACCACCGAAGTACGGCACTTCGGCTTACATCAAGCCCCTTTTCTATCAAACTTGCATAGATTTTCTTAGGGCTTCGTATTCCTTTTTCTATGAGCTTCAAAACGCAAGCCCTGTTTTGGTCCATCGTATTTTGTCCGGCAATAAAAGAAATATGGTTTTTGGTTCGCCTGTAATTTTCGTATTTGGTTTTCTTGCTTTTTATTCCCATGCGGGCAAAATAATCAAGTAATGTTATTTTTGCGCAGCATAACATTCTGGCTATTTTTCCATTGCTATAGCCTTTATCTATGTAAGCGAGAATTTTACTGTGGTGCTTGGCAAGCTTCAACTCTTTTTTGTAACCAATGCGAGGCCCAAATATTACACCCCTTGCCCTGGCGTTTGCCAAGCCTTCATTTGTCCGTTTTATTATCATTTCTCGTTCAATTTGCGCCGCCGTTCCGTAAGCCGATAAAAGTATAGCGGAAACTACATCATTCTTTCTAAAAATTTGGTTTTCTTTTACTGTGTAAATTTCAACGCCCTTTTTCTGTACTAGTTCCTCTACTATTCTGAATAGCATAAACACCGATCGGGCAAGGCGGCTAATTTCCGATACTATGATAATATCCCCCTCTTGCGCCGCCTCAATTAAAAGACCTAAATTCCGTTCAGAAGCCTCTTTAATGCCGCTTATTCCATCGTCTCTAATCCATTCGTCAATATTAACGCCAAGCTCTGCCGCCTTTTTCTCTACTCCAAGTTTTTGAGCGGCGGTATCTTGTCTATCCGTGCTTACCCTTAAATAGCCGTAAACCTGCCTAATACTGCCTTCTTTTTTTGCCGGCAAATCTTTCATCTAAAAACCCTCCCCTCTCTCTTTTTCCACACAAGCCAAACATCTGCCAAAATCTGAAATGTAAATCATATTTTGAATGTTTGCGGCTTTGCGTTCGCAAACAGGGCAAAATATGCCTTTACTTTCCGTTTCGCTTTCCTTATATTCCTTGTTCATGCTTTACCTCCATAAATGCTAAAAATGGTACTCTCTGTATCTTTACCAGTTCCGAAAATATCGGGGTTTTGGGCTACTGCCTCTAAACATTGCCCTACAGGAATAAAACACCGCTTGCACTTGCCGGCAAATATTACCTGCCGGGCATGATTCCCCCTTGCATATTCTATTGTTTCTTTAATTAGTGCGGTTATTTTGTCATTTATGCCATTCCAAACAAAGCCTTTATTTCTCGCAATATTTCCCCTATTTTCTGTTAGGAAAATTGCCTGGCATATTCCCAGCGACGCGGAGTGGGATGCGTTGACAAGTTATGTTGAAAGCCAAGGCGGTTGTACTGGTTGCGCAGGAACGAGGCTGAAGGCTACTAGTGGCTGGAGTATTGGCAACGGCTCAGATGATTACGGCTTTTCGGCTCTGCCTGGCGGCTTCGGCTACTCTAGCATTTTCAACGTTGTAGGCTACATCGGCATCTGGTGGAGTAGCACTGAGCACAAGAGCGGCATCGCCTACTACCGGTACATGATGTCCAACTTCAGCGGTGTGTTCAGGTACGACGACGACATCGAGCCAGACCTGTTTTCAGTTCGTTGCATGCAGGACTAATTGTCTGAACCCTGATTCACTTGATTTAGGGATTTCCTTGATTTCAAAGCACTGTGCTTAACAATCATGTTAATCCTTGAATCCTGAAAATCGGGGTTCTGACGTTTTCCTCTCAACATCATTCAGCACTTTCATCTGCTGAATAGCAATGCCATTCAATTTAATCAACCGCACTTTCTGCGGAAACTTCTCGTTTATCAGCACAGCATTTATGGTTTCCATATTAGAAAGGCAAATAAGCTCATTTATAGAAGCATAATCCCTAATGTTCCCCTTCAAATTAGCGTTCTTATCCCGCCACTGCTTCGCAGTCATTCCAAAAAGAGCCACATTCAAAACATCGCCTTCACTGGCGTAAACAATGGAAGTTTGCTGTGGCGTAAGTGTGGCCGGAACAAGGTTGTGTTTAATTGCGGAAGTGTGAATGTGGTAGTTTATTTTTGCGAGCTCACGCTTTGCCGACCAACCTAGCTGTTTTTGCTCTTCTTCTTTGAGGCGCTGGAATTCCCTAACAATATATAATTCAAATTCTATTGAAATCCAACTTGCAAACTTAAAAGCGATGTCTTTATGGGCATAAGTTCCACCATAACGACCTGACTTTGAAATTAAACCGATAGCATTGGTGCTTTCAATCCATTTTTGAGGTGAAAGTGTAAACGAATTTAATCCGGCTTCTTTTCTAAACCCCTCAAATTCGAGGGGGTTAAAATTTGGATTGTATAGGCATTCCCAAATACCTAAATATTCTATCGTATTTCGGTTTCGCATCCAATTGCCAATAATGGCATTAGGTTCAGCCGTTTTGAACTTGGCTATGTCTGTTATGCAAATGTAGTCACTTCCATTTACATTTCGT
>Ga0209755_10001822_pt1 | contig 31442 bp, 25 predicted proteins | sample TergutCo191P1_FD_187301 | JGI IMG/M metagenome (GOLD analysis project Ga0209755, IMG submission 187301) | Cornitermes sp. P1 segment gut microbial communities from Petit-Saut dam, French Guiana - Co191P1 (SPAdes) (version 2) | ecosystem: Host-associated > Arthropoda: Insects > Digestive system... | reverse complement strand
ATAAAAATGACACGAGGATCATATTTATAGTCAGAGTCAGGAAGATCGGGATCGGTCTTTATAAAATTAATCGCGTTATCTTCAATTTTCCAGTTAATGCCGTCTTTGCTGCGTCCGGCATGAATATCCATGTGACGCGCTGTATCATCACAGCGGAAAACACCGGCGAACTCTCCTTTGAAAGGAACAACAGCACTGTTAAAAATACTGTTGGAAGTAAGAGTCAAGTTTCTGGGAATAATCGGATTCTTTGTGTATCTCCACATTATTTCTTTTTTTGGATCGCTGGAAGACGGTCTGTCTTCCCATGGAATGTTTGGAATGCTTGTGCCGTTTACAATTAAATTACTCATATTTTCTCCTTAATAAAAAAACGCCCAGCATCTAAATTCTTAGATACTGGGCTAACAAAAATGATAGATAAACCTAATTAGCGGTTAAAATCATCTACAGCAGCCTGGAAAACAGGTGTCCATGATTCAAGAACTCTTGACGGGTTTGATGCGCCAAGTCCGTCTCTGAATTCAGCGATAAAATCATCAAACGGGAATCCGGGAACAAGGAAGAAATCTCTGACTGTGAGGAATTTCGGATCTCTCGACATAACAACAGTTTCGGTTACGTCGCGGAGGTTTCTTGATGCCCAATAATGTCCGCCGAGCCAGTCTGTATCTACAGGTGTAAACCACATTTCAGCTGCTTTAAGGAATACATCAACTTCCGCGGGTGAATAGAACGCAGGAATACAATATACGTTATCAGAAGCATCCATGCGGAGAGTGGCTGATCTCGGTCCTCTTGGAGGCAGTACGTAACCGCCGTCAAATTGATCCTGTGCTTGTCCTTTTCTCCATTCCGGGTCAAATGTCATAGCTACGCGCTGATCATAGAAAGCTGTCCAGTTCCAGCCCCAGTCATAAATCGGGTTTGTAAGGATAAGACCTTCATTGATAAGCTGATTGTAGAACTGTAATGCTTCAACGAAATTCGGCGTATTGGTAGCAAGTGATGCTTTTCCGCTTGCATCAAAACTAACAAAGTTTGCGCCGTTACCATAAATAAGACCGCGGAGTACTTCACGCGCATCATCACAAGGAAGAGCGTAAATATCTGTGATACCGTCATTGTTTGTATCGCGTGTCAATTTTCTGCAAAGGTCAAGGAATGTATCCCATGTCCAGTTGTTGTTTTTCTGAAGATCGTAAATATAATCCGGGCTCAGACCAACATCAACTAAATGTTTTGAGTTAAAGAATAACATCGCCTGTCCCCAGCTGTCATTAGGACGACCATACTGCCAGCCGTATTGCTTTCCGCCGAAAGTCATGAAATCTTCAACGAGAGCGTTATACATCGGACCTGCTCCGGATTCGCCGTAAGCTACCGCTTCGCGGTTTTTCAAATTAACTGCTTTGCTGTCGCCAATCGGATAAAGAAGACCCTGTTTGTATAATGTAATTGCCATATTAGGAGCAACTTCATAAATACTGTATTCTTTGTTGCCTGACATAATGTTACTGGCAACGATAGGAAGATAATCATCCCAAGAAGATAATTCAACAACTTCAAAATGAAAGCCGTTGTCACTTAACAGATTTCTTCTCATTTCGAGATCTCTTGCTTCACCTTCATTTCTCGCTTCGTAAGTATCTACATTGTAGGTTGACCACCAAGACGAAATAACGATATTCGCACCTTTTAGACTAACTCCTTTTCCTCCGCATCCCGCAAATACGAATAAACTCGCAATAAGGATAAGAACAATAAGGATTAATCCGCTTTGACTTGTTCTCTTTAACATGTCATTCCTCCATAAAATAAAATTATTATCTATCTCAAACGGCTAACAACCGTATTGAAACCTACATCTTAATCCCTGTCTGGCTGAGGGATTCAACGAATGTTCTCTGTGCAAATATATAAAGTATGATCAACGGAATAAGGAATACAATCATACCTGTTGCGACAACTGCCTGCACATATCCAATCGGCGGCTGAGCCATAACGCCGCCGCTTCCTGAACCAACAGCATTGATGCTCGCCCAGTAACGGAAAAAACTTTCTGTCAGCCTGTTAATGGCGATCGGCATCATTTTATATCCGCGTAAAAACAACGATGTAAAAATACTGTCAGTCCATTGCCATACAAACGAGAACAGGAAGCATGATGTTACCATCGGCAACGCATCCGGAAGCATGATTCTGCCAAAAGTATAAAGTCTGCCGCATCCGTCAACATAAGCCGCTTCTTCAAGCTCTTTCGGAACGCCTCTGAAATACTGTCTTAAAAGAAAAATGTATAATCCGCTCTTTAATCCCATTGCTGTCGCTGAAAGCAGTAAATATCCTGTCAGAGTTCCAAGCAAGTTAATATTTTTGCCGGTAATAAGTTTTACCAGACCGAAGATATCAAAGAACTGGAAATTTAAATATAACGATGAAAGAATTGTCTGCGGCGGTACAATGATGATCAAAAATACGCACATAAATAAAATGTTTTTACCGGGAAATTTATAGCGGGCAAACCCGTAAGCGGCAAGCATACAGGAAGTTACCTGCAGCGCAGCGCTTATTACAATGATAATAATTGATTCAAAGAGAGTCGGAAAATAATTCATCAGATTCATGGCGATTTTATAATTGTCCGTAGAAAAATTGCGCGGAATACTTATTACAGTCGCGTCGTAAAGATCATTTTCCTGCATAAAACTGACGGAAACTTTATCAAGAAGCGGCTGCATTATAAGAAAACAAAAACCAAAAAGAAGTATGGCTCTGAAGATCTTATAAATAATATCGACTACTCTATTTCTAATTACGTGATACGAATTAGAGCTGCTTTGGATGGCTGCGGGTTTAATCATAATAATACACCTTTTTAGAAATTAATCCCATTGTTACCCCTATAACAACTATAACAATTAAGAAGTAGAACCAAGCCATTGCAGCAGAATATCCAAAGTCCAGATGCTGAGTAAGAGCCAGGAATATTTTATTCATAACCCTGTTATCTGTTCTTAAGAAGAAGTCTACAACACTATATACCACATTGACAAGTATTAATGAACTAATCATCGGGAAAGTAATTTTCCAGAAACATTCCCAGCTTGTCGCGCCTTCGATCTTGGCTGCTTCAAACATACTTGGCGGAATTGTTTGAAGAGCCGAAAGGAATATAATTATTTGAATTCCCGAAGCCATCGCGATTGTATAAATCTGATTTATAATCCGGAAAATATACTTCATAAAACTGCTTGCGGCTCCTTCCACGGCAAGAATTTCCTGAAGTACGTTCGTTATCGACGATTTCATCTGATTGCTTTCTTTAATTGCGGTTGCAATGCTTTGAAGAAGCGCGTTGCCTGATTCTAACCCGATTAAAACGCCGGACGAAAGAATAACAGGCAGGAAGAAGATTGCTCTGACAAATCCTCTTCCCTTAAACTCCTGATTTAAAAGAAGAGCGATAAAAAGACTGAAAATAATGATTGCCGGAACAACAAGTATCATGCGGATTAATTCTTCTACAAGCAGACGATTAAAATCAGGATCAACCGTAAGAGCGCGCTGCAGATTTCCAAACCCGATAAAATCAAGATTAAACCCGAAATTTACAATATCAATGCTGACCTTAGTAAATATCATTCTGAAAGACTGAAGCAGCGGAAGGAACATGAATAGAATAAAACCAATAACAAAAGGGAGAATAAATAAATAACCGGCGCGGGCGTTTTTACCTTCCAGAGTTAAGCAGACTTTTTCTCTCTTTTCGTGGAAATATTTTGGTATATATTTGAGAAGAAATTTACCAAGAAAGAAATCTTTGAATTTCATTAATTACCCCGCTTTTCTACAATGTAATTATTAGCGCCTATCTCTCTTCCGTTGTAATTGAAAGGAGCTTTATTATTATTTACAACAACGTTTGTTCCATCTTCGTATGTAGTTACGGAAACTCCGTGTGAAATAATTTGATGATTATCAATTGCTTGATTGCTTAGATGACCGAAGTCGGCGGAGAATTGTTTATAAAGCTTATCCGCGTCTCCGATCCATTTATGATAAACGTTGGCATAAAACTGCCTGAATTTTGTTTCTTGCAATACATCGGTATCTTTTGTCATGAAACTAAAATACAATCCCGCTCCGCTTTCGATTGATTTTAAAATATTGTCAGTGTAATCTTCCGCAAGATTGATAGCTTTTCCGGTATATGGAATAAGTCCGTGTAAAGCGATTTGATAAAACGGAACAGATACATCCGTAATGCCGAAATCCTGACATTCAAGAGCCATATCAACAATTACATCAGCCCAAGGAGCAGCATAAGCATGACCTGCAAGAAGCATTACGCCGGTTCCGGAATTATTCAGTTTAGTAAGCGTTTCCTTCCTCATATTCATGGAACCTTCGCGGCTTACATGGTTCCTTTCGTTATAATTACCAGCCAGTCTTGAACCGATATTTCTGAACGCGATATTTTTAATTCCCAAATCATCGGTTTTTACGACAAAGTTATCAATCATCGATGCCATTGTTTCAGGACGCGCTACATAACTTAATTTTCCCCAGCGATTACGTTCTCCGAACCAAACGAAACTGTACGGATATCTTTGTATACGTTCGCGGTTAATATAACGCGATGCGTCATGGTATAGATTGAATCCGTCAAAAGGTTTTTTGTCTCTCATAAAGAAGAAATCAACCTCGGGATAAACCTGATAACCGTGCTGATCCGCGCTGCTGATAATATTTTTGAAATCATTTTTACTGCCGAGAGTATTAATCAATCTAATTCTTGTCGGAATTGTATGATCAACGCTGCGGTTAAACCAGCCGTTTAATTTTACTTTTACATTTTTCCATCCAAGATTGGAAAAATTATTAATCATATCCGCGGTTTCTTTATAAGATGTCAGTTTCAACGGAAGATCAAAAGGAATGCCGAGCCGATGCTGGGTTTTATTAACAGCTCCGGGAATTTCAACAACAATCGGCACATTTGCATCTGTGCGTTTTTTTATTGACGGATATTTTTGCTGCAGCCATTTCCGGTATTCTTTCGCCATGCCTACATAACCGTCATCATCACATACGATAAAACGGAGCGTAATACTTTCATCATCCGGCAATGATCTTTCATATTGATACACATCACGCTGAGACCTTCCGGAAATATTCATCAGCTCGCTGTGAACCATAGTGAAACGCGCATAAACATTGTTATACGAATTATTACGTCCGGAGACATCAGCGCGTACGCTGGAATAAGATGAACCATTTTCTATAATACAAAGGAGCGCATTATTATTTTTTTGAATACCGTAAGCGGCAAAAGGAGCTCTGTTATCGGAAATAATCGCTTTGCGGACGCGCCCTTCATCCCAGCCGTACACAGTAGTGCTGAAAGGCTGCTGACTTTGTTTATTATTATTAAAACGAATTAAAGCGCCGCTTCCGTCCGGCACAAAAAGATAACCTTCATCTTCGAATCCGCTTGCTCCCATATAAGGAAAAACAGAAAGCGTTGTAATCGGATATTTTATGCGGTACGCGATTTTATCAAAAGGAATATCAAGAACAAGAGCCCTTCCGTCCAGCGAATAACGCAGAGTTATATTAAACGCCGGTCTTTCACGTCCTGAAATAGCGGGAAAATTTGCGATATCTTCAAGATAATCTTCGTATGTATAACCTACAGCGGAAAAATAACTTTCATATTCGGCTTTTTGATATTCCTGAACTGTAGTTGCAAGAACGTATAAATTTCTTCTGGCAAGATCGGGATAAGTCGCAAGGAGCTCATCTTTATTATCGTCACGCCGTAGAGCGTTAATATTATAAAGACGATAACCGGCGTTAATAAGGCTCTTTTCTGTTTGAGACATCTCTGCGGTAAATTCTTTCATTCTGTCTTCGGTTATAACAGGAGGAATAACGTAAGTTCTTTCCATGCGTCCGACAGAATAATCAACTTCCAGAACGTTATTCGAAAGACTATAACTATATGTATTTATATCTACGCTGTGCTCGCCGGAGAAAAGCGTTTGCCCGATTCCGTAAACATCAGTATATTCCAGAAAGAATAATGAGTTCATGCCGTTTCTTGTTACAGGGTCAGCAAGAGGATCTTCGCCTTTGGGAAGAGGATACCACTGCGTGCCTTTAGCCTTATCTGTAAGGACTACTTCGGTAGTTGCAGGATCAAATCTTAAATTTAGATATTGATTTTCGATAACTAACTCTTCTGTGCTTTCATCATGCTCATGTAAAATAATATTTTTAGATGAGTACTGTCTTCCGCCGCAGGAGGCAGCGATAAATAAAATTAAAATTGCCGTAAAAAGCCAAACAACCTTTTTCACTGATCCTCCCTATATAACTCTGAATAATATTTCTTTATAAAGCGACATAAAATAAGCAATTGTATCGCTTATTAAACTGAAGAAAATAACAAATATAAACACTATAATACCCATTCCGATAACAGTCAGAAAACTTGATAAAAGAGTCTTACTCATGGAATAATCATGAATCATCATCATTCCGCAGATTATTAATAATCCTGTCCATACCATCGATAATCCCGAAAGGAACCAGTAAATTGCGCCTTCTTCAAATGTAATGAATTGACTGATAATTATCATAAGCGCGTTGATTAATACAGAAGGCATTAACGCATAACCGACAGCCATGTAAATATCGCGCATTCTGCCTTTGCCGTCCATTAGAGTGGTGAGACTCCAATTGGCAAGAGTCCAAAGCAAAACCGGAACAAGAGTCCGCAGGAATATCAATATAGCGTTAAAGTTTTCCATGTTAATTCTGACAAACATAAAACTGGTTAACGTTAAACGCAATACTTCAACTAAAATAGAAAGAAAAACAATTAAATTAGCCGCGGCAATGGAACCTCTTTTTTCATTAGTTAAATCCCAGAAACCGTCAAAAGGATGGGTGCACACATAAAAAGAGAATTTTAATGTTTTTCCGAAGTGCTGCCACCATGTTTTATCATTGAGATATTTCATGCTTCTCTGATCTCCTTGATTATTTTAATGCTATATTTAACAGCGGGCGGCAGTAATATTAACACGAGCAGAATTAGAACAATTTTCCAGAGATTCGCTTCCATCCACTGTTTACGATACAATTGAAACGCTTTTCCGTAACCTTCTCTGAAATGTTTAAGTTTGTAATACTCCATCGCTTTTCTATATTGTCCTTGCCGAAGCGCCGCTCTGCCGATTCCGATATAAGCAAGGTCATAGTTACCGTTCATTTTAAGAACATCTTCCCATATTTCTGCGGAATCCTCATAACGTCCGGCTTTATATTCATCCAAAGCATTATTAATTTTTTCGCCGTAAACAGTCAGATCAAAACGAGTAAGAGCAGCCGATCTGGAATCAAGCGCATAAAGCGCGGTGCCCATTCTGTCTAAAGCTGTCGGAACTTGAAAATATCCTTCTCTGTTTCCCAGACCGCCGAAAGCGTAAAGCATATTTCCTTGAAAATCGTAAACGAAAATTCTGCCGCGCGTTCTGTCAAAAGCGGCGTAAGAATCGTTATCAAATGCGACAATATCAATAAAACGCGAAATACCGGAAACGCCGGCAGCGCTGCCGTAAGCAAGATCGCCAAGCGGAGGTTTATAACCGTTTCGAACTAATATATCTTGTCCCATAGCATTAAGGCGGCGAATCGGCTGACCGCTTGAGTCTTTGTTCAGATATTCTATTGTTGTAAGAGCCGAGTTAGTAACATAAATAAAACCGTCGTTATCAAGATAAAGATTATTATATTCGGTCGGGATAAAAAGATTTTGACGAGCTCTTTGTTCTTGAGTGGAGAAAAGTCGCCATACATAATCAATCAGTTTAAATGTTACTTTGTTCGCTCCCATGTAACCGGAGAAATCTCCGAGGCTGTCAAATTCCATCAATCCTTTATTAACATTGCGCACCTGAACGAATATCCTGTCCGCAAAATCTACAACAATTTTTAATGGATCGAATTCAATAAATTCATCTATACTTTCATCGACAGGTCTGGTTATGGAAAAAATATAATTCCAGTCTTTATCAAGTTTAAGGATTCTTTTATTGTTTGTATCGCAAATGTAAATAAATCCTTCTCTGCATTGAAACAAATCCATTGGATAGAAGAGGTTTGATTCCTCGCCGTCAATAACAACCGATCCCACAATTTTAGAAACAACATGCTCACCATTCGGCTGCCTTTCCAGAACAACAATTCTGTTATTAGCGGAATCGCATACATAAATACGGTTATCTCTAATGAACAACCCTTGAGGATCTCTGAAAGGTCCGATACCTAAAGAAGCTCCCAGAATATATTGACTGGCGTGATACGCGTCCGGCGAGGCTACCTGTTCCACCCAATAATCATAATTGTATGTGTAATTGGTAGGAGCCGCAAATAACAGGGAATTGGGAGTAAATGAGAAAATAATAAATAATACGATAATAAATAATTTTTTCATTCTTTTATCCCCGAACTCGCCATGGTTTGAAGAACGTTGCTCTGAGCGAAAATGAAGCACAAGAGCGGAACAATCATTACAAAGAGACCGACAGCCGCACCGACGCCTGCGCGCGCAACTCCTGTTGTTACAATCTGCGAGAGAGCGAACGGCAGTGTTTTTAATTCTTCCGAGTAGATAAAGTTTGACGCGCGTGCGTTCCAAAGCGCCTGCACGGAGAAGATCATTACTGTGAGCCAAGCCGGTTTTATAATCGGAAGCACAATCAAAGCAAAGATACTAAATTCTTTTGCGCCGTCAATTTTTGCGGCTTCCAGAAGCGAATCAGGTATCGTGTCAATGAATTGTTTAAGAAGGAAGAAACCCATCGGCATGGCGAACGCGGGAACGATAACTGAAAGATAAGTATCGATCCAGCCGAGCTGCGCCATTACAAGGTAGTTAGGAATAGCGGTTACATAACCGGAGAACATAAGAGTTATGATAACGCCTTGAAAGAAAATCTTTGAACCGGGGAATCTGTATTTGCTTACAACAAACGCTCCCATTGCAGCGATAATAATCAAACCGGCTGTTCCGGCGACAGTAATAAATAATGTGTTAAAAATATAACGCGAAAAAGTAACCCATGAACGGCTCATCAATATGAATAAATCCTGAAAGTTATTCATTGTAGGACGGCGCACAAAAATATTCGGCGGGAACAGGAAGATTTCGTTTAACGGTTTAAACGCGTGGTTAATATTGAACACAAGCGGAAACGCGAAGAAAACTCCGAAGATTGTAAGAAGCGTAATTATAAACGCATCGCCGCCGTAAGAACGGTTAAGTCTTCTTCCGCCGACCAGTTTTTTAATTTTTTTCGTTTTCATATATACCCCTTATGTTCCTACTCTTCTGAGCATTTTCTGAATAATGAAATTACAAACAATCATCGTAAAGAAGAGTATCGTTGCGATAGCGGATGCGTATCCCATTTCAAAACGAATAGAACCGTAATCGACAAGATGGTTTACAACGGTATGCACGGCATAGTCCGTACTTGGGAAACCGGCAAGAACAACAGTAACGTCCGCAACGCCGAAGGATTGAGTAATAGCCATAACAGCTCCGAACATCAACATTCCTTTCATATTCGGCAGCGTTATATACCACAATTCCTGCCAGCGGTTTGTGATACCGTCAACAAGACCGGCTTCGTAAAGAGACTGATCGATTGTCGAAAGACCTGCGATAAACGCCAGGAATCCGGCGCCTAAACTCATCCAAAGGATGATAATTAACATAACAGGCATCATGTATTTCGGATCGGAGAGCCAGAGTACAGGCTGATCCATGATACCGAGATTAATTAAAATCGCGTTGATATAGCCGTATGAATCGCCGTTAAACAGGAAGCCCCAAATCATGTAAGCGCCGCCGGAAATCGAAGGAGCGTAGAAAATTAAAGTTACAATAGCGCGGACATAACGCGGAAGCTCATTTATAAACCATGCGAATAAAAACGCGGCGATATAACCGATTGGACCTGTGATGGCAGCCATCAGGAATGTGTTTTTCATAGCGATCAAAAACACGTCGTCAGCTAACATTAGATTGATGTAATTGCGAAGACCGATAAATTTCGGCGGCTCAAGAATATTAAAATATGTGAAACTGTAAAAAACAGAAATTATAAGCGGCGCGACATAAAAAAGAATAAACACTACAGCATACGGTGCAAGGAATATATAACAAACACGATTATTGTAAATATCTCTTGCGCGTCTTTGATCTCTGTCTTTAATTTTTTCTAAATATCTGACAAAACTCATTATCCACCCCTATTCCAGACCGAATTCTTTGCGTTTTCTAACCAACTCATCATTGATTATAATAGAATAGTCCAGCATTGTTTCTCTTGTATCCATACCTTCATTAAGAATTCTACGCACTGCGTTTGTAATATGACGGGTAACGAAATAACCGCCCGGAACTTCGGGAATACCGACAGTCCACGAACGCTGTTCATCCAAAATTGCCATCTGCGCCGAGCTCCACGGCAACTGTAAAAACGCTTGATAATTTGCCGTTGGATAACGAGCCGCAGAACCCATCAGACTTTCAAGCTCGCGTCCAAAGCGGACTTGTGTGCTTGAACTAACCCACCATCTAAGGAACTCCCATGACTGATTAGGTTTCTTTGTGGCGGAGAAAATCATCGACGCAAGCGCGCCGGTAGGAACAGAACGATCGATTGATCCGTCAACCTGCGGAAGACCGGGCATTAAAGCAAAACCCCACAAACCGCGAAGCTCCGGCGCAAAGACTTCCAGAGTGTTAAACCACGAATAATCGTTGAAAGCAAGAGGCATCTCGCCCGTTCGGAAACGGTTAGTAAAATTGTAAATAACAGGAGTTTTATAATGGGTAAAAAACTTTGTATAATAATCGAAAGCTTCAATAGCAGTCTCGTTATCCAGTAATGTGCGGGAACCTTCATCGTTGTAAAGTCTGCCTCCGCGCTGATATAAGTGCGCAAGGAAGTTAGAGAAATCCGCGCCTTCGGTAGAAGCTACCGAAGGAATACCGATATTCATATTATTTTTTTGGATAATAGGCAGAATATTTATTACATCATCCCATGTTTGCGGCAGTTCAAGTCCAAGTTCTTCCAAAATATCCTGACGATAATACATAACATGGAAGTATTGAGTTTCCGGAAGTCCGTAAACGCCGCCCTGGAATTCAAACGGAATGACAACGCTTCGATCCACTTCTTTAACTACATCATTAAACCCGGGTAATTTTGAAATATCTAAAACCGCTCCGCGGATTGCGTAGTTAACAACTTCGCCGCCTGGTAGAGTAAGAACCATATCAGGTCCGGTACCCGCGACAACCGCAGGCATGACAGCGTCAGCGCCTACTAATTTAAGATTTACTCTTACGCCCGTTAAAGGAGTAAACGTATCGTCTATCATTGCTTTTAATATTTCACTTTGATCGCGCCCCGAAAGCACCCATACTTCGATAGCGTTTGGATCGTTCTTTCCGTATCTGTCACCGATACTGTTAAAATCAAAAAAGAATGACGCGAAAAATGATTTTACTTCATGAACAAAACCGACAAAGAAATTTTCTCTGATGCGCGGGATTTCCGCTTCTTCGGCTGTTATAAGAATGTAATCAACATCAAGTCTTGCAAGTGAAAGAGCAAGAAGACTGTCGCCTAAACCGCTGATATTGCCTTTGAAGTTAGTCAGCGTACTCGGAATTTTATCCGGGCGTCTTACGAAGAACTCAAGCTGACGAGCAAGAGTGAGAGCGACTGCAGCTTCACCGCTTCGCTCGCCGGAATAGCGGGTAAGATCATCAACAAGTTTATAAAGGATTTTACTTTCGAGCTTCATTGCCTCGATTACTTCGGGATAAACAGCGTCAACGCGGTAATCGCGAAAAACATCAGGTTCAGGTCCTGTTAAAACAAGGATTTTTCTGTAGACAAGATTCAAGCGGTAAATGCTTTCTTCCATTACATCAAGCATTTCACCCATAGGACCGAGCGTATTTTGAATTCTGAGAGTATGTGTTCCTCTTTCCAGAGGGACAAAGATATCGCCTTGATCATCACTTAATGTCTTATTTACCCATTTATTGCTGTAAGAAAAAGGAACAACGGAAAATTCCTTGAATGGAACTTCTCCGTTTACCATTACAGAACGATTAGAAACATAACCGCGGTTTGAATTTTGCCGCGCTTTAATTGTAAACCGGTACATTCCGTTTTCGGGGACTTCAAAATCCCATTCTATCCATTGCCCCGGAATACGCCACGGTTCGTTACCAATCATATTAAGGCGTTTTCTGGCAACGCTTACAGGTTCTGTCGCGCCTGACGATCTATCGTGTAACGCATAAAGAGACGAGTCAGAACGCCGTATCGCTCTTTCGCCTTGAATTTTTAATGAAAAGTTTTTTCTGGAATTTGCAAATTGTCTTTCATCTACGTTTGCGAGAAATTCGCGGTAAAGTTTTAATTCCACAGGAGCCGTTAACGTTAATTTTCTGATAGCAATAGGCTCATTCATACCGACAAGTCTTAACTTATTTTCGCCAGCGTGTAAGTAAAAAACATACGGCTCTGTTATATAACCAATCGAGTCACTGAACCGGATAGATTCCCATTGCGGTTTTTCAACCTGCGCCGCCCGGATTTCGTTTCCTTGATTATCAAAACGGCTTGGACCCGAGTCACCCCAAACACGAAGGAACGAAAGTCTGTCAGCGCCTAAAAACGGAATTTCACCGTTTAAATAAAAACGGCGTTCGATAGGAACACCGCGCGCCGGAATAGGATGATATTCCATGTAAATATTATAAAGTCCGTCTTTTTCTACGTTTACTGTATATTCAACAAAACTATTTTCTTCTGTCCGTAAAACGCGTGCGGTATTTTCAAAATTTTCCATAGTGGAAACGCCGTCTGCGGCAGTCCATGAGAAAAGGTCTATAGAAATGTCATTTGTTGCCGGAGAAACGTGAACATGACGTTCTAAATAGCGCGTATAAATGTTTGCTCTGCCTGTGCTTGCGCCGCTTAGATCGAAACCGGCGTATTTCTCGGAAAAATCCTTCTCCTCCCATCCGGCGATCATAATTACGAAAGCCGCGACAACAACAACCGCAGCGCCAATAAGAATCTTTGCTCTAAGGGAAAGTTTATCCATTTTAATATCAGCCTTTTTTTATAAAATTAAAAAAATTCTTGTAATATTGCCTGACATCACAGAAAATAAAGCGCGACGGACAAAGTGCATTGAATTTTATCAAACTGATTAGTAATGATACATATATACATGATTTTTGTCAACATTTTTTATAAATTCTAAAAAAAGCAGGATTTTTTATTAAATGGCGATTATTAAAAAAAAATGCGGTCATTTTCGATGACCGCATCTAACAAATTTACCGGAAATTATTTCCTTTCAAGCTTGAATTCAAGAACATCCATTACGAATGCTTTCTTAACGCCTGAACCGGGAGAACCGGGCTTTCCATCTCCTTTGGTAGCAAAGATCAATGTGTTTGAATTACCTGAAGCATTGGTGGCAGCTTTGACCGATTTAAGTTCGAATGTAGCAGTATATTCCGTATTAGCTTTTAATACAGCGCCGTCTCTAAGCGCTGCATAATTAGTAAGTTCTCCCCAATACGCTACTTTCGCGTCTTGATCTACGAAACAAGCGCTTATTTCTTGTTCCATATCACGGCTTAATTTAAATTTCAACGAAATTGTGTAAGTTTCGCCCGGTTGTATTCTATGACCATTTAATACAGCTCTCTGATTAAATTTTGCCTGATAATCATCACTGTATTGGAAGTTATCACCAAACTGCAATTTAAATGCCGGTAAGGTAGAGGAGTAAGACTGTGCAAATACAGCCGGTGCGGCTAAAATGCAAAGACCAACAAGTAATAATAATGTCTTTTTCATAAGACACCTCCATAAAAATGATTTTAGGTATAACCTATACATATATAATATCTCTAAATTATGCCATCGTCAACTTTTTTATTTATATATATACTATATACTAAATAAAAAAAGCGGTTAGCTCAGCTAACCGCTTTATAATCATAACTTATGAACCGGGTTTATTTCTTTGTCAGAACAAATTCAGTAAATTTAAGCGTAACAGGACCCATGGCTCCGCCGTTATTTCTTCTTCTGCCCGTACCGTCAGTGAGGAATACTATTCCATTCTGGAGCGCGGCAGGACCGGGCGCATCTCTAATCGCAGTCAGTGTTAAAGTAACAGAATATGTCTGTCCGGCTCTGACATTTTCGACTTTACCAAGACTAACTTTCTGTGAGTCGTCCCAGGAAATCTGAAACCAGTGGCTGGGAGGAGCAAAACTGCAAAGACCAATTTGCAATTGGCGGTTATTATCTTTACCGTCCTGTGTTTTTTCTTCCAAGTCGCGGGAAGAGGTAAAAGTCATTTTTAATTCAAAAACGTCACCTTTCTTGATTTGATAGCCATTAAACAGGTTATCGGGAGTAAATTTATTCATGTAGTTAAACCCATTGTGGAAATCATCCGCAAGAACCATATCAAATGCGCCAAGGTTTGCTGTTCTAAACTGTGCGAAAGCAGCAGGAGCTGCTAACAAACAGAAACATACCAACAATAACAATGTCTTTCTCATAAGACACCTCCAAAATATATTTTTCGGTAAATCCGATATATTAATATAATACCTCGATATATCCTAACTATCAATAAATATTAAAATTTTTTTTATGAAAATAAAAAAATACTAAAAAATTAACGATAATCGGAATTGAAAAGACGGTTTATTCCGCCGGGATAGGTAATTTCAGCGCTTTCTGCGGTAGTAATTTCGAGAGGAATTGGGCTGCCGAGAGCCGCAGCGCCAAAAGCCATGACAATCCGGTGGTCTCCATGTCCGTTGATCAACGAATTTACGGGAGAAATGCCGCCTTTTCCGTGAATAATCAATCCGTCGCGTCGTTCTGTGCAGCTAACACCCAGCTTGGCAAGTTCCTGCGCGGTAACAGCGATGCGGTCTGTTTCTTTGATACGGGCATGTTCAACATTGATAAGAGAAGTGTCTCCGTTTGCAAAAGCAGAAACAACTGCGGCAGCGGGAAAAAGGTCGGGAGTATCGCCAAGATCGAAGGTTCCGCCGCGAAGAGAGCCGTTTCGGGATATTCTTACGGTATTCACGGCAGCAGCTGACTTAGCTGCTGAGTTAGCTGCTGACTTAGCTGCTGACTTAGCTGCTGCATTAGCTGCTGCCGGCGACCATTCTACCGAGCAGCCCATATTTTTCAGAATTTCAAAGAAATATTTATCACCTTGAGTGTCATTAGGGTCGAGCCCCAACAGTTCTACATCACCGCAGGAAATCGCGGCGGCGGCTGCCGGAAATGCGGCAGATGAAAAATCGGCAGGCACGGGAGCGGAAAATGATTTCCATGACGAGCCGCCGGGGATAACAAAGTGAGAATAATCCGATGAAGCCTCAAATTTAATATTATGCGCGTTTAAATAGGAAAGAGTCATGTCGATATACGGCTTTTCGTTTAATAAAGTCACATCGATTTCGGTAATTGTGCCGGCAGGAGCAAGCGGCGCAGATATTAACAGAGCCGAGAGGTACTGACTAGTTGGGCAGGAAAGACTCACTTTACCGCCTTTCCACGGTCCTTTTACACAAATCGGAGCACAGCCGTTATTGCTTCGCACTTGAACGCCAAGTCCGGACAAAGCATCAAGCAGAGGCGCGGCGCTTCGTTTTTGAATCTGCTCATCGCCTGTAAATTCGACCCATTCAGATTGAAGCCCCGCAACAGCAAGCATTAAATAGAGAGTAGTACCTGAATTCCCGACATCGAGCTTTAAATTTGCTGGTAAAGAACGTTTTTTAAAACCATCAATGCCGTTTACTTTCCAAATAGTATCTTGATCTGACAAGTTCTCAGTAATTTCAACGCCTAACGCTTTGCAAATATTAAAACACGAACGTGTATCAAGTGAATCAAGCGGGTTAACAATCTGCGAGGAGCCGTCAGCAAGAGAGGCGATTAAAAGCTGACGGATTGTATGCGATTTTGAAGGAGGAATTCTAACTTTGCCTGTGTAACGGCGGGGAGCAATAATAACGTTCATTTTATAATTTTATCAAAATTTTCAATTAAATATCGTATCCAGTTTGATATCTAAATCTTCAAAAATGCCGATTTTGGCGGTGTTTGAAACGCCATAATACATCGGGAAAATAATATCATCCCAGAAGTTATAAACATTTAAAGTTTTATACCCGGGGTTTATAACCCAGTATTCACGGACACCGGCTTTATGATACGCCTGAAATTTTCTTTCAAATTCGACTGCTGTATCGGTCGGGGAAATTATCTCGCAGACGAAATCAGGCACTCCATGACAGCTTCCCGCAGCCCAGATTTTTGTATCACAAATTATTGTGATATCAGGTTGAAAAACAATATCATCGGTTTCATCGGCTTTATAAGAAAGACGGACAGTAAAGGGTGAAGTAAAAGCTTTAATAGATTTTCCTTCTAAAAACTTCGACAGTTGGCTGTATAATTTATTAATAATTGATAATTGATATTCGGACGATTTTGGTTTTAAAAAAGCTTCACCGTTAATAAGCTCGTAATGACCGCCGTCCGGCGCATCCCATTTCTTAAAATCGGCAAAGGTGTTATTTTTGTCCGTTATATTAGCCATATTTAAAAGATAAACCCAAAGTGAACGCTAGTCAAGGAAGTTTTAATACATAATACCCGGTTCAATCAAAGCAATGTTCTTCCTTTCGGCGGCGGCGTTAACAAGCTGAGCTGAAAAACCGGATTTTGAAAAAATTATGTATTGTTTTTTATTATAAATTGGGAGTAGCTGCGATTTTTTGATTAATTCTTCCAGCACATCTGTTCCGGCGCGGGTATTCTTCCATTTACATTCGCCGAAAAACGCGTCCGGCGAAATTTCATTATTATCGCAGATCGCAACAATATCGATTTCTTCCTCTTTTTTTTCTTTCGGATTTGAACCCCACCATCTTCCGATTGAGTTAAATTTATATTTTCCTTTTTTCATCTCATACCAGAGATATTGAACAGCGCATTCTTCAAAAACAGGACCCATGTAAGTTTCAATAATTCCGCCGGATTTGTTAAAAATTTCCGAGCAGACTGTTTTTCCGAGCCCCATGGCGATTCTGCTCTGATTGGGACGGATAAAACGATACCAAAAACGAAACATAAAATCGGAAAGAAGATAAATTGTTTTTCTAGAAGGTTTTTGCAAACTGCTTTTTTCTCCCGCAGGATTTTCTTTTTTAATGATTCCAAGACTGATTAATGTCGCAAGCATATTACTGCACTGACTCGTCTCAATTCCAACAATGGAAGCGATTTCATTTATTTTTGTAGCCCCGGAAGCTGCCGCGCTTAATATAGCGTTATAAGTCTGAGGGGATTTTAATTCCTGTTTTAAAAGATTCGACGGCTCTTCATAAAGCCTTCCTGACGGATTAAATAAAAGAGCTTCAGTATTTTGCTGCACGGAAAGATTTTGATTTATCCTTGCGATATATTCAGGTATTCCTCCGCAGATTCCATAAAGCGTAATTTTATCAATATTATTAAAACCGGCAAGCATTTTCGCACATTCGTAATACTTAAAAGGCTCAATTTTAAATTGACATGAGCGTCTTCCGTAAAGCGGGCTTTTATAACCCAAAACTTGATTTTCCATGAATGACATAGAAGAGCCGCAAAGAATTAAAAAAAGACGAGAATTATGCTGATATTTATCAATCAAAGTCTGCAATAATGATGATACCGCTCTATCGCTTTCCGCTAGATAGGGATATTCATCAATTACAAAAATCAACCGTTGTTTCGCCGCGGCTTTAAAACAATACTCAAACGCACTGTTAAATGAAGAAAAATAATTCAACGGCGCTTCGGGAGCAAGAACGGAATGAATTTGAATTGACAGGAGTTCAAGGTTTTCTTTCGCGGAAGTTTCAGCAGCGGCGAAATATATCGATTTTTTATCTTCCCTGAACTTGTTGATAATAGTGGTTTTGCCTACCCTGCGCCTGCCGTAAAAAACGGCAAAATGAAAAGCATCTTCGCTGTAATACCGTTCAAGGTTTTCTAATTCCATGTCTCTTCCGGCAAACATTTGCTAATTCTCCAATTAGTAATTCTGTAATTAGTAATTCTCTAATTAGTAATTCTATAATTAGTAATTATAATGCGGTTTTAATAAATGTCAAGGAAAATTAATGTCATTCGGTGTCAACTGTAACTTCGCCCCATCGGCGCTCAATTGTGGCGGCGGTTTGCACAGCAGTGCGGCTGCGTTCAAAACAAAATCGCAATTCTTCCAGAAAAATTGCCTCATATTCAACTGCTCCGGGTTTACCTGTAAACATTTCGGCAATCCGGGAAGCTTGAAAAATTTCCCATGCTTTGGAATAAAACAAATCGTTTTTTACATAATCGCCGGGGATAATACTGGAAATAATTCCGGGAACTGCTTTTAATTCAGAACAAAAGAGAGAGGAGTTTTCTGCGAGAAAAGCGAGGAAATTCCACGCTTGTTCGGGGTTTTCGGAGTTGGCGGAAATTGCGGCGTATATGGCGGAAAGTCCGGTTTGATAAATTCCGCCGGAGGCGGGAGCGGGAACAGTGGAGATACCGAAAGCGTTGTCTCCCATTTTTTCCCTGAGATACGGAATTGCCTGCGCGGAAGCAATCATCAATGCGATTTTTCCTTCTGCGAACTGCTCGATGTAATCCTTTCCGGTCAGATCAAAAACACCATTGGCGAGCGAGCCGTCGCGGTTTAAGGTTTCCAAAAAAGTAATATCGTTTATCATAGACCTCGTGTTAAATGAAGGACGCTGATTTACCTGTGAATCGTCAGTCCAGAAAGCGCCGCCGCCTGCCCATATCCACGAAAAAATATCTCTGGAAAGCGCCTGATGATCATCGGGATTTAAGCTCAAAGACGCTCCTGCAGCTCCCGATTCGCCGCGGGAAATAGTTTTCGCATAACCGGTATATTGCTCTCTTGTTTTCGGAGGAGAGTCAAAGCCGGCGGCGGAAAGGATATCGATGTTATAGAAAAGTAAATTGATAAAAGAAACAAGCGGAACGGCTAATTGTAAATTTCCGGAATCATAATTTGTAAAAGAGTTTAACTCGGCAAGCAAGGACTCGGAAACAAGTATGTTAAAATCACCGTCATTAAAAATTAAGATGTCCGGCTCTTCAGAATCGTCCGCGATTTTAATTTTTATGCCGGGATTTTTTTTCTCAAATTGAGTTATCATATTTTCTGTTATTTCTTTTCCGAAAAATTCCCCGCACTGATCTGATAAAAATAATTGTATATCATTGTTAACTGCGATTTTTGTTTTAGTAAAAGAATTTTTTATAAGCGGAACGAGAAGCGCCGCGATAATAACGATCAATAAAAATAAATCTATTTTTTTAAAATGTATCGACTTTTTGGGTTTTTTAATGTTATTGTTAATGATGTCGTCATCTTCACGAAGGCTCATCTATGTACTCTCCAATAAAATCCGGCAGTTAATTCCGGGAAATTCTTCAGAAAAAAAAACGATATATGATTTCTCAAAAATAAAAAAATCACCTTTTAATATTAAAGCAGAAACTGATTATAATGCCAATCTGTCAGACAACAGTTTCGAAATCGGATTAAAAAAAACAAACTGTATTGTTTGGACGGATATTCCGGGGCTTGATTACGAAGATCAAATTATCGAAACTGATTTCAAACTTGACAGTCTTGGAGGATACGCCGCGGCAGGAATTATTTTTCGAATCATGGAAGAAGATTCCTACTACATGGCGCTAATTTCCAGCAAAGGATATCTCCGTCTTGATGTTGTTAACTGCGGCTCGCCTAAAGCGCTTATCGCATGGACGGAAATACCGGACTTCGATGTAAATAAAATCAATTTAAAAATAATCGCATTTGACGCGTATTTAATTTTTATTGTAAATGATAAATGGATCGCGGAAGTAAGCGATGAAACAATCATCAGCGGCGGAATTGGTTTTGCTCTGGCGTCGTATCAAGACGATGAAGATAATTATGACAATGAATATGTCTGCAAAGCGATGATAAAAAATTTTATAATAGATACTAGATTTAACGTGATAGATGAAATTTTCAAAAAGTGGATCGATGAATCAAATGTCAACGCTGAGTATAGACTGCGTCTTGCCGAGACATTCGCAGTAATGGGCGAATATGTAAAATCTTTGGATCAAATTAAGAAAGCGTGGAAGCGAAGAGACGAAGCAATTCGCGGCATCGCAACAGATTTTGAAGAAGTAAGAACAAAAAAAGAACTATTACTCGCATCGCGTATGGCTTCGTGCATCGGATATTCTGATGAAGCGCAAAAATATATCGATTCGATTCTTGATCAATGGTCTGATTCACAGGAAGGAAAAATCGCATACGCGGAAAAATTAATATTACTTTACAAAGCGGAAAAATTTACGGAGTTTATAGAATACGCGGTAAAAAATTCATCAAAATTAGAAATAAATATTGATTACTATACAATGCTCGCAAACAGTCTGCATCAGGTAAAAGAATACAAGAAAGCCGCGGCAATATGGGTTAAAGCGTACAAGTTAAAAAACGAAAACGGAGTATATGCAGCTAACGCGGCGTACTCTTATGAATTAGGCGCCAGTAAAAAAGAAGCGTTAAAATATTTTTTAATAGCCGGAAAAATATTTTTAAATCAGGATAATACGCCCGAGCTTGCCGCTATAATGCCGAAAATTTCATTCCTTGGAAAAAATAACTGGGAAGCGCGCGCTTTATGCGGCAAGTGGGCGTTCAGTATCGAAGATTATGCGCAATGCGAAAAAGAATTTGAAGAAGCCGAAAAAATCAGACGCTCCGCGGAACCGGCGCCCGCTCCCGATCCTGCGGTTTATTATTTGTGGGGTCTTTCTTTTTACATAAAAGGAAAATTGAAAACCGCAGCCCGTTTATTGGAAAAAGCCGTTAAAATCGCTCCTGATTATAAATTGTTCAGCGAGAAACTCGAAGAGATAAAAAGCAAATGCAAGTAATCACTTGGAAACAATTTTTAGAAAAAGGTCTGCAATTAGGGAACTCGTTCACATCTGTTACTGTCGGCGTTTTTGACGGCGTTCACCGCGGGCACAAAGCTCTGCTGGAGCGAATTGTTTCGTATAACGCTCAATACGCGCCGATGGTTGTAACGTTTAAAGAAAACCATAAAACAGAAAATAAAGAACAGTTAATTGAAATTTTTTCTTTTCAGAAGAGATTGGCGGTGTTTGAAGAATTAGGAATAAAGATTGTAATAGCGGTAGAATTTACTGATGAGTTTAAATGTATGCCGGGGATTGAGTTTTTAGAAATTTTATTTAAACGCGGAAATATCGGTTTCTTCGCGGCGGGTGCAGATTTCCGCTGCGGTTATCAGCTTGATACTGACGCAGAAACTATAAAAGATTTTTTTATATCTCGCGGTATTCCCGCCGAAATCGTACCGCAGCTTACAGAAGATTCTCTGCCAATCAGTTCAAGCAGAATCAGAAACGCGATCGCCGAAGGTGACCGGATTCTTGCGGAAAAATTACTGGGTGCAGAATTATTCCGCGGATGACAGCAATCAACAACTATGCTAAAATCTTTTAATCGGGAGGATTTCATGATTAACGATTTAATTACCGCGCACAAAAGCGCGTTTAAAGATTATACGGAATTACGAGCTCAGATTAATACGACAAGACATGTTTCTTTTATGGCGGGGAACATGACAGGTAACGCGCAGAGCGGCGAAGGCGGCGTTTGCGCGAGAGTTTACAAAGGCGGCACTTACGGTTTCGCTTCAGGCGCGGAATACTCAAACGAAAGCATCAAAAATGTTCTGGCTGCGGCTATTGAAAACGCGGCGTTCATGGACAAGCATGTAAATAAAAATCTTCCGCCGTTTCCAAAAGCGCAAAGCGGCAATTTCACGCCGAAAATAAAACCTGTAAACGATATTCAACAGAGCGTAATGATCGATTACGCAAAAAAACTTGATGATATAATAGCAGAAAAATATAAAAACCTGATAAGCAGAACAGTTATAATCAACTGCCTTGATATGGAGAAACTCCTCGCGGTAAGCGACGGCGCGGACAGTCATTTTTATCAGCCTAGATCGATGATTTATGTTTTTATGACAGCGGAAACAAAAGACGGAGTACCTGTAGAACTTTTAAAATCATTCGCGCGGCTCGGGCACTTCAACGATCATTTTTCCGATCCCGCGCTGTTAGGTGAAGAGCTGGATAAGTTATACGAAATGCTGATGCACAAACGCGAAGGAATTTTTTCCAACGCCGGACTGCGCAAGTGCGTAATGGCTCCCGAGCTTGCAGGTATTCTTGCGCATGAAGCAGTCGGTCACACTGTCGAAGCAGACCTTGTGCTGGGCGGCTCGGTCGCCGGTCATAACATGGGTAAAAAAGTAGCAAGCGATTTAATAACAATGGTAGATTTCGCGCACACCGCGCTTGGAAAACAATGTCCGCTGCCGGTCTATGTTGACGATGAAGGAACAATCGCCGAAGACGCGATGCTGATAGAGAATGGAATTTTAAAAAGTTTTATGCATTCAAAAGAGAGCGCGCAGCACTTCGGCGTAAAGCCGCAAGGAAACGCAAGAGCATTCGCGTTTTCCGATGAACCTTTGATTAGAATGCGCAACACAGCGATTTTGCCGGGAAAAAGTAAGTTAGACGAAATGATTAAAAGCATCGATGACGGCTACTATCTTGTTAAAACCGGAAACGGACAAGCCGACACAACAGGCGAGTTTATGTTCTCTGTCGATTTAGGCTACGAAATTAAAAACGGAAAAATCGGAAAACCAATCCGCGAAACGACAATTTCCGGAGTAGCGTTCGAAATGTTAAAAACTGTCGATATGGTTTCAGATGATATGCACTGGGACATGAGCGGTTTCTGCGGTAAAAAACAACCGATGACTGTCGGCATGGGCGGACCAGCTATTCGCTGCGACATCAACATAGGAGGGCGATAACATGAAACTTTACAGCCGTTCAATGGAGGGATTATGTCACATAACGATATAGCGAACTACGCGTTAGATGCGTTAAAAAAAGCCGGAGCCGACAAAGTGTCATGCAGAGCAACAAGCGGACGCAAAGATGAATTTAATATCGAAGCGGATAAATTTACTTTGATGCGTACTCTTTTTAATGATCGATTATCGTTATTAGTGATAAAAGATAATAAAAAAGGCGTTACGCATATCAACAAACTTGATAAGGATTCTGTCGATAAAGCTGTCGCAGACTGCATGGCGTTAGCGTCATCAGCAATGCCCGAAGAAGCCAATGACATCGCCGAAAAAATCGAAAACAAAAGTTTTGATCAAAGCATCGGCGGCAGCGACATGGATAAACTTTTTTCGCGGACAAAAGAATTTGTCGGGCAGGTAAAAGATCAATTCCCAAAAATTGTTTTAGAAGGAATGACAGCGGAATTTAACAGCGGACAGGCTGTTTATATAAATTCAAAAGGCGCTGAGTTTAACTTTCGCTCGGAATATTATCAAATGAGCACAATGTTTTCCGCGAAGGATGGAGAAAAATCTTCATCTTTTAACGGATACGGCGCGTGTCTTTCATCATTAGAAAAACCTTTTTTAGATTTGGATATGCACCGTACGCTCCTTGGCGAATCCGAACAATCACTTGATCCCAAAATGATAGAAAATAAATTTAACGGTAAAGTAATTGTAACACCTGCGTGCGACGATATGATTTGGCAGACAATCATCGGCTGCTTCCTCTCCGAAGGATCTTTGATAGAAGGAACAAGCCGGTGGAAAGACTCTCTTGAGAAAAAAGTCGCCGATCAAAAACTGACCTTACGCGCGGTTCCGTTAAATCCGAAAATTATCGCAGGCGAGAGAATTACAATTGACGGTTACGAAAGCAAAGACGCCGACATTATCAGCGGCGGTATTTTAAAATCATTCGCGTTATCGCTTTACGGCTCGCGAAAAACAGGAAAACCGCGCGCATTAAATTCATCATTTCATAATATCGAAGTATTGCCAGGAGAAAAAACGTTAAATGAAATTATCAAAGGGATTGATCGCGGGATTCTTCTTAACCGGTTTTCAGGTGCGTCTCCCGGACCAAGCGGAGATGTGTCAGGAGTAGCAAAGAACAGTTTTATGATCGAAAACGGCAAAATTACCGGCGCGTTAAAAGAAACTATGGTTTCGTTTAACATCATTGACGCTCTTCAAAACATTGAAATATCCAAAGAAATCAGCTGTAACGGCATAAATATACTGCCATGGTGCTGTTTCGACGGCGTGACAATTTCGGGCGCTCAATAATGCGCAAATAAGCGAACAGATAAATAAATCATCAGTTTGTTTCGGAGAAATTATTTGAGATATTATTTATTAACATTTTTTATACTAACATGTCTTGCGCCGGTTTTCGCGGAAGAAAAAAGACAAACACGGCTTGGAATAACTTTTGGAGCTTCCTATTACGGTTACCGCGAAGAAACAGATATCGCTCTAAACAGAAAACTAGCTACGTTTAATTTTATTTTTGACGGAGATGTAATAAAAAATAGAATTCGATTTTCGTTTAACGCAAACATATTTGCCGGAAAAAATAAAGAGACGGAAGTGTTATCTGAAGAAGATCATTATTTTTCTTTTAAACAAAGAGCTTCAACTTTTATAAAATTTAGCCTTGATAACTCTGTGGAATACAATTTATGGGGTCCTGAAAAATTTCCGGGGTATTTGGGAGGAGGATTACGCGCCGATGTTTATTACAATTATTTAAAAGAAACGATTTACTACAGCACTACAGCTTTATTTACGTTAAATGTTCGCGTAACGCAAATGTTTATTATTAACGAAAAAAATAATTTAGTATTATCAATTGAGATTCCTTTTTTTGGTTATGGGATTCGTCCGCCTAATTTTGGATTACAATATTCACATATCGATCTGGAGCATAAAGTTATAAGTTTTCATAATCATTTTGCATTTTACGCAGATTTAAGGTATCAATATAAATTTAATCAACTTCTCTCTTTATATTCAATTCTGGGGTTTGAATTTTCACATATTAAGTTTCCGCAGTTAAGAAGAGACGCGTGTTCACGGTTAAATATCGGTTTATCATTTTCGTTTTAGGAGATTAAAATTAAAACTGTTAATGTCAAAGTATTAATTTTTATTTTAATCTTATCCTCCTGCGATTTATTTTTAGGTCCCGATCCTGATACAAGTCCAGAAGGAGTTTTAAAAAGTCTTTGGAGCGATTTTAACGATATTCACGCATATTTAGAAATTAGAATGAATCAAAATAAAAAATTTTCCGACTGGCATGATGTATATTACAATGAGGAAAACGGATACGCACGCAAAGTTCAGAATGATATGAACGATTACAATCTTTTTAATATATGCGCAAATATGTTAAGAGAATTAAATGATCCTCATGTCGGTTTATTCACTCCTCTGGAATTATTCGCGGCAAGTTATCACGATCTGCGCGAAATATTTGATTTATCAAAAGTAAGAAAGCATCTTTACAAAGACGGATCAACGATTTATAAAAATTTTCTTTACGGAAAATTGGAAGAATATCCGCAGATAGGTTACATCCATCTTTCTTCATTAACGCCGGAAGCAGAAGATTCAGAAAATAAGGATTGGGGAAAAAATATCGATAATATTATAAATGATCTTTCTGATACAAAAGCGATAATATTTGATATACGCAACAACAAAGGCGGCGATATTTTTATCTCTGAATATATTGCGGCGCGTTTTACTTCTGTACAAAGAGATTATATGAAATCGGGCATAAAAAACGGCACAGGGCTTAATGATATATCCGAATTTAAATATTACAGAGTAAAACCGGCAGGAGTACGTTATACGAAACCGGTAATACTCCTGACAAACAAAGGCACAACCTCCGCGGCGGAATGGCTCACAATGGCGCTGTTAACGCAGAATAATATTACACATACGGGATCGCCGACCTGCGGCGCTTTTTCTATGCGGGTAAAACGTCCGATGATAAACGGATGGTATTATACTATTTCGGTTGAAAGAGTAATGGATATGAACGGAAATATTTATGAAGGAATAGGGATATCTCCCAATGATGATCATATAATAAAAAATAATCAGGATGATCCGATTGATGAACAGCTTTTTTATGCGATTGAACTTGCTAAAAAAAACTGGGAATGATAACAAATGAATAGCCGCGTATTCTTCCTTTAAAAAAAAAAACATGATAGAATAATTTATTACACAAGGAGCTGTCATGGATAAAGAAACCGAAAATAATTTAAAAGCAAAAGCGAAAGAAATCCGAATAATGACAATAGAAGAAATCGGAAATCTCGGTACGGGACATATCGGAGGGGCAATGTCGATCACCGACCTTCTGGCTCTATTGTATTTTCATAAAATGAAAATCGATCCGCAAAGACCGCGCTGGGAAGATCGCGATCAGCTTGTGGTGAGTAAGGGACACGCAGGTCCCGCTGTTTACGCCGCTCTTGCGCTGCGCGGATTTTTTCCAAAGGATTGGCTTACAACTTTAAATAAAGGCGGAACAAGTTTACCGAGTCACTGCGATCGCAATAAAACTCCCGGCATCGACATGACAACAGGTTCTCTCGGGCAGGGATTTTCTGCGGCGATCGGTATCGCTCTTGGCTTAAAAATAGATAAAAAACCGCAGACAGTTTATACAATCATCGGTGACGGCGAATCAAACGAAGGGCAGGTTTGGGAAGCGGCGATGTTCGCGGCTTATCAAAAGCTCCCGAATTTGATCGCGTTTACAGATTATAACAAACAACAGCTTGACGGCTTCACTAAAGATGTTCTAGACATGGGAAATATCGCGGCGAAGTGGGAAAGTTTCGGCTGGTTCACTCAGGAAGTTGACGGTCACGATGTCGCCGCTCTTGACGCGGCAATCGATAAAGCGTTAGCTGAAAAGGAAAGACCATCCATGATTGTAATGCACACAATCAAAGGAAAAGGCTGCACATTCGCCGAAGGAGCCGAGAAAAATCACAGCATGGCTTTCGACATGGAAAAAGCAAAAGAAGCAATCGCCGCGCTTGCTTAAGCGGCATGTTCATAACAAGGAGTAGAAAATAATGGCAGATAAAGAGATGCGTATGGCATATGTTGACACATTAATGTCCTTAGCTGAAAAAAATAAAGATATCGTAGTGCTGGAAGCCGACTTGATGAACTGCATCAACACAGGCATTTTTAAAAAAACATTTCCGGACAGATTTTTTAACTGCGGTATCGCCGAGGCGAACATGGTCGGCATCGCTGCCGGTTTAAGCACACTTGGAAAAATTCCGTTCGCTTCGAGCTTCGGCTGCTTTTCATCGCGGCGCGTTTATGATCAATTTTTTCTTTCGGCGAATTACGCGAAACTCAATGTAAAATTAACAGGCACTGACCCCGGCGTAACTGCAGCGTTCAACGGCGGCACTCACATGCCGTTTGAGGAACTGGCTTTAATGCGCGTAATTCCAAAACTCACGATGATTGAACCTTCAGACCCTGTCTCATGCGCCGCGTTCGTAAAATTGATGGCAGAGGAATACGGCTGCCACTATCTGCGAATTCCCCGCAAAGCCGCTCCCAATTTATATCCGGAAAACGAAGTTTTTAAATTCGGTCAAGCGAAAGTTATAAAAGACGGAAAGGATGTATGCTTCGTCGCGCTTGGCAGTCTTATGGTGAATCAATCGCTGAAAGCAGCCGAGCAGCTTGCAAAAGACGGAATCAGCGCAGGAGTGCTGGACGTACTCACATTAAAACCGATCGACCGTGACGCGATATTGAACCAAGCCGGCAAAGTACGTGTGATAATCAGCGCAGAAAACGCGCAAATAATGAGCGGACTAGGCAGCGCTGTCGCCGAAGTGCTTGCCGAAGAAGGCTGTTGCGGCAAAAAAGACGGTTGCAAATTCGCGCGCATCGGTATCCGCGACGAGTTCGGCGAAGTAGGCACGCAGGATTATCTTGTTGACCGCTACGGTCTCGATGTCGCAAGCATGGTGAAAAAAGCAAAAGAATTACTGGGTTAGAATCACAGAGTGCAGCGGTCTGCCGCTTTAAGTTATATCAATTATAATTACTTTAATAATAACTTTTAGCGGCTGACGGGAGTCGAACCCGCGTCACGAGCTTGGGAAGCTAGGGTAATGCCGTTATACGACAGCCGCAGGTTTTTAGCAATGATCCAGGGCTGACTCGAACAGCCGACCTGCCGCTTAGGAGGCGGCCGCTCTATCCCCTGAGCTACTGGACCGATGGTTTTCAGATTAACACCCGCGCCATGTAATGTCAACTTGACGAATCTTTTCAAAAATTCTACAATTAAATTGAGAGAATTTAATCAAACAGAGGTTTAAAGTGAAAAAACGAGGGATATCCCTGTTTTCTATATTTATTTTAAGTTCAGCAATTGTATTCGGACAGGAAATAATTACAGCGGAAAAATATTTGGAATTGGTATCGGATACTTACTCCGGAATTCGGGATTATGAAGCGAGCATTGCGATTAGATCCGGTAACAGCGACATGGCAGGAAAAGTAAGTTATCTGACCCCGTCATTCATCCGTATCGATTTTACGCGCCCTGCGGAACAGGTAATCATTTTTAATAGAGAAAGATTGACAATTTATCTTCCGGAATTTAGAGCCGTATTAGATCAGGAAGTTAGCAGAACACCGGGAGCGCTCGCGACATCGCAGGGGTTATCAATATTGAGACGAAATTATGTTCCGTCGTTTGTAACAGGACCGAATCCCGAGCCGTTAGACAGCGGTTCCGGCGAAAGAGTCGTGAAGCTTCGTTTATCACGAAGATCAGTGTCCGAAGGATTTAGGGAATTGATTGTCAGCATCAATCCCGATACAAAATTGATCCGCAGGATCGAAGGGCGAACGATCGCAGAAAGCGAGGTTCGTTTCGATTTAACAAACATAAAAACAAATCTAGGAATTCCGGAAGCGCGTTTTATCTATGATGCGCCTGCTTCGGCGAATATGTATAATAATTTCTTATTCAGAGATGCTGATTAGGTAACAGGAGCGCAGAATGGAATCTCTGGGGGAGAAATTAAAAACCGCCCGCAACGAAAAGGGTTTGAGTCTCGATCAAATAAGCCGCGAAACAAATATCTCGATTCGTTTTCTTGAAGCGCTCGAAACGGAAAATTTCGCGGTCTTCCCCGGCGAGCCGTATGTTATTGGCTTTTTAAAAAATTACGGAACATACCTCGATCTTGATGTTCAAAAAGTGATTTCTCTCTACCGTGCGCTTCGTATTCAAGAACAGCCGGTTCCGGTGGAACAACTTTTAAAGCGCTCTTATAAACCTCCAAAATGGCTGCTGCCTTTTTTCATTATATTGATTCTCCTCGGCGCGGCGGGCTTTGGAATTTATAAATTAATTTTACACAGACAAAATACTGTTGTGCAGACAGAACCGGAAACGCGCACTCCTTCGGAATATATTATGGAAAGCAACACAATGGAGAGGCGTCTATATAAAAATGATACTGTTCTAATTACTGTAGATAACGAAGTATATAAGCTGGAATTATATAATCTAGGCGAGACCGTAACGCTGCGAACTCCCGGAGGACCAAGAAGCCTCGATTTAGGTCAGGACATCACCCTCGATCTTAACAATGACGGAATCCCGGAGTTGCGCATAACAGTTGCCGACTTCGCAAAAAATAAACCGGAAATGGGCGCGCAGCTTCATCTGATTTTAACAGACTCTGATGTTTACACTGGCACGGAAATCGCACAGAGCATAACAACATCGATACCGGCAGCGAGCACCGCAAACAGCACCACAATTATTCCCGGCACTATCAGCGCGTATCCGTTCACATTGCAGATAAATTTTCTAGGGTACTGTATGTTCCGCTGGGAGATTTTAAACGAACGCGATCGCAGAGGAACAAATCAACGTTATTTCCAGCGAACAGATCAGCTTGAAATTCAAGCGCAGAACGGAATCCGTGTTTGGGTGTCTAACGCGCAAGCAGCGAGGTTTCAGGTAATAGGCGGAGGGCGCTCCTACCCTGTAGAAATCGGCTCTTCGGGTGAAGTTGTTGTAACAGACATTCGATGGGTCAGAGACGATGAAAACCGTTATCGGTTAATTTTATTGCGTCTGGAAACAGGAAGTTGAAAAAAACGCCGAAGCGCTATTTTATTGATCCGTTCGGCTGCGTAAAAAATCAAGTTGATGCCGAAAATATGATGGCACATCTAAATAACTCAGGCTGGGAAAACACAACCAACCCCGGTCATGCAGATATAATAATCGTAAATTCGTGCGGATTTATAGAAAGCGCAAAAAAAGAATCGATAAACGCCGTTTTTGAATGGCGAAAAATTTATCCCAATAAAAAAATTTTATTGGCAGGCTGTCTTTCTCAACGTTACGCGCAAGAACTGAAAAATGAATTACATGAAGCCGATTATTTTATGGGTGTTGAAGATATCTCGCAGATTACAAAAAAAGTTAATAACTTGAAAACAAAAAATAAAAATTCAAACGGAATAAACAAATTTACACGGACTAAGAAAAAAGTTTTATATACAGGTGAGCGTCCGTTGTTGTCGCTGCCCGGTTCGGCTTATATAAAAATCAGCGAAGGATGCAATAACAACTGTTCTTATTGTGCAATTCCGTTAATCCGCGGCAAACTCGTCTGCCGAAAAATACCGGATATAATAAAAGAATTTAAATCATTGATAAATCGAGGCATAAACGAACTATGCATAATCGGGCAAGACATAGGAGCATACGATAAAGGTTTAAATAATTTATTAAAATCTATCTCAATGTTAAAAGGTGATTTTTGGGTGAGGCTGCTTTACATTCATCCGGATCATTTTCCAATGGAGATTCTCGATTTAATAGAGAGAGACAAGCGTTTTCTGCCGTACTTTGACATTCCTTTCCAGCACGGTTCGGAGAAAATTCTCACCGCGATGAACCGCAAGGGCTCTTCAAAAAAATATCTGGAACTGATAAAAACAATCCGCTCACGCTTACCGAACGCCGTTATTCGCTCCACTTTTCTGCTTGGCTTCCCCGGCGAAACAGAAGAAGATTTTTCCGCGTTACTTGATTTTCAAAAGAAAGCGAAACTTGACTGGCTTGGCTGTTTCACCTATTCGCGGGAAGAAGACACTGCCGCTTATTCAATGAAAAAGCGCGTTTCAACAAAGA